>Ga0185307_1000184_pt1 | contig 44029 bp, 46 predicted proteins | sample LHCtaG_FD_128010 | JGI IMG/M metagenome (GOLD analysis project Ga0185307, IMG submission 128010) | Hot spring microbial communities from Little Hot Creek, USA to study Microbial Dark Matter (Phase II) - LHC4sed_matched (SPADES... | ecosystem: Environmental > Aquatic > Thermal springs > Hot... | reverse complement strand
TTCAGCGCTCAAGATCCCGATCATCCCGTCAAGGTCAGCCTGGTCAGACACATCATCTAAATTTTTCTATTCTTCTCCATTATTAAGATTTTCTTGTAGACAGGCTTATTATATTCTATTAAAGATTTTTATCATCTTTCCCCTACGTTTTTGTGAATAGTATATGAAGATTAAGATTGAAGCTGAGGTTTATCCAACTGAGAGTAGGGAAAAAGTCATGCAAGCAGTTAAAAACCTATTTCCAAGTACTGATCTCCACGTTCAAGCTCAAGGGAATATTGAGGTTGTAGTTGGTGAGGGAGCTGGCTTAGAATTTCTAGAGAACTTGAAGAGTATGCTAAGAAGTAGGAAGATTAGAGCTGCAGCGAGAAGCATTCTAAGACAATCCAAGCTCAATGGGAAGCTAGTATTTTATATGAATAAGCAGGCTGCCTACGCAAAGCAGGCATCTTTTACTGAGCCTTTCACTGAGTCACCTCTACCACCCATAAGAGTAGAGATAGAAAGTGACGATGTAGATAAAGTAATTGAGTGGTTAACGGAGTAGAATAACAAGCTTATTCTAGCAGGTTAATCAGTATATGGGACTTCATATGTATGAAAGTCTTCTGCAAGATATGTTTCAGGAAATATCTTTACAGCTTCAAGAAGTAGCTTCTCTGAATTATTCTCATACCTGGGGCTTATATGGAATAGGTATAGCCTCTTTACTCTTGCTTTTCTAGCAATCTCAGCTGCTTGCCTCGATGTTGAGTGCCCTTGTTCTGCAGCTTCTACTTCATAGCTTGAATCAAACGTTGAGTCATGAATCAATACATCTGCATTTCTTGCAAACTCAGTAATTCTATCATCTGGCGTGGTATCTCCCGTATAGATAATCTTCCTACCGGGACGCGGTGGTCCAACAGCATCCTCAGGTCTTATTATTCTACCACCCCATTCTACTGATTCTCCTCTTTGAAGTCTCCCCCATAAAGGTCCTCTAGGTAAACCTATACGTTCCAAAAACTCTACATTCATCTTTCCAGCCCTTTTCTTCTCTCTAAACATATAGCAGAAAGATTGAATGGTGTGGCAAGATCTAATAGCTTCAACCTCATATTCTCTAGATTGATGGATTAATCCTTCCTTTGTTCTTCTAACTTCTACTTCAAAATGGATCTTTCCGTATCTTGTTTTCTGAAACATTTCTATAAAATCTTCTACCCCTGTAGGTCCATAGATTACGATAGGCTCTTTTCTATCTAGCATTGAGAGGGTGTAGAGTAGCCCAGGCAGTCCTAGTACGTGGTCTCCGTGGAGATGTGTGAGGAATATAGTAAACTTAGCTTTGAATCCTACGCCTGCTTTCATCATCTGTCTCTGAGTCGATTCTCCACAATCAAACAATAGTAGTTCTCCACTGAAGTTTACTGCGATGGATGGGAGTCCTCTATTAATGCTTGGGGTGCCTCCGCCTGTACCGAGGAAGGTTAGCCTTAACGTACTCATCTAAACACCATGATCTTTCTTATAAGACTCCTATGTATTCTTACCTTATATGATTCCTGTAGAGTATAGCCCATGTCTGATGCGATATCCTCAATATTTATTTCTTGAGGTGTAACTAAGGTTACTGTGCCATCATCTCCTAGACACTCCCGTGACTCGGAGAAGAATGTTTCAAGTAGATTGAATAGAGAATAATCGGGGATCGTAGTTGACCTACCATAAGGAGGGTCTGTAACTATACTATCGAAGCATTTTCTAAACATTAGTTTCCTAGCATCTCCTACGACTATATTCTCCAAACTTGGAGTGTAATATCTTAGATTCCTTAAAGAGCCCATAGCTATCCATTTCTTCAATTCTATACCATAAACTTCGTAGCCTAGGAGTGCTGCTTCAATCATTATGCCTCCTGTTCCTGCAAAAGGATCTAATATTCTCCCTCCAATCTTCGTTCTACTTAAATTGACGAGGCATCTAGATAGATCAGGCTGCATAGCAGAGGGTAGAGTAAATGGTCTTCGCCCAGCAACTCTATAATAGAAGTATCTCCTAGGTTTAGTCTTCTCGAGGATTCCGATATACGTTTTTTCTGGAGAAGATATGAAGGTTATTGTATAATCTGGTTTTCTCAAATTGACTTTTAAGCTAGGTAAATTATCAATGATTAAGCTTCCGATCTTTCTTTCGAGATTTGTTTTTCTAATGCTTGCTCCATTAATCGTTAGCCCTCTCACTACTGTTGTGGAATTAGGCGGTATTAGGTCTCTGATAACTGAGGGGTCGATTGAAGATAGTATATCTCTCTCATCAGTCATTGTCTCAAACAATAATCGAGCCGACAACTTAGCGTATGCAGCTCTCTCTACAACTTCTTCCGCAACATTGCTTAACGTTTCTACAATTAATACTCTACCTTCCCTCTTAATTACTCTATGACTGGGATGAAGGAGGGAGAGAACTGCTTTTACTTCACCGAATGATAGTTCTACATCAAGTCCTGATAATAAGAAGAGGTGTCTTTCATCCATATTTTTTCTTTAATGCTTCTGAGATTATTCCTGCGACACTATATTCAGCGAACTTGTTCGGGATAGTATCTGACGCTATTATCCTATCTGCACCTGCGTTAAAGATTTTCTCAACAGCATCTCCAACTAGTAGAGCATGGATACATGTTACGTAGATCTTCTGGAAACCACGTTTCTTTAAAAGTTTAATTAATTCAACCATCGTGCCACCCGTACTTATTATATCGTCCACTATTATTGCTTCCATCCCTGGAATACCGTCAAGTTCTACTCTTACAGTACCTGTAACCTTATCCCTCTCAGATTGAGCTGCCGTATATGTTACTCCTAAGTTTTCTGCAAGCATTTTGGCCATATCAAGACCTTTCTTCCCAACGGAGACTACGATTGGGTTGCTGAAGTTATATCTCCGGATATGGGCTGCTAGGGGTTCCTCTCCTCTTAAGTCTATGATAGGGACTGGAGATTCTGGAATAAGCCAGGGACAATGTATATTGACGGTGTATGTTTTTCTTAATCCCAGGTTCTTGAGGATCTTTAATAATGTCATGAAGCTTATAGCTTCACCGTCTAGGAATCTTTTATCCTGTCTAGTATATGCTAGGTAAGGTGAGACTAATTCAACCGAGTTTGCACCCAAATCTATTAATGTATCAATGAGTAGAAATGTCTGGATTGCATGGGTGTCTTGAGGCGGATGCATACCCTGAATGATGGCTATATCTTCTCCTTTCACATCTTGTTTTACTCTAATATAGTTTTCACTGTCGGGGAAGAATCTATGCTCAACTTCTATTAGATCAGCTTTCATAATCCTTGATATCTTGTAAGCAATCTCAATAGATGCTGGACCTGCTAATAGCTTCATGCACTATCTCTCCATAGATTTAGAGCAAGACTATTTCCAATCTCTTATTGAATCTTCCCTTATTGACAGTCTTTACAATCTTTATTTCTCCAACCTCTTTAGTATTCGATACGTGTGTTCCACCATCTAGTTGGGCATCGAAACCCTCTATCTCAACTATCCTCAAAGAGGGGAGATTGGGTATTAGTTCAGGTTTTATACGAATTAGCTCTGGATTGTTTACTAGTTCTTCTCTAGGTATGAATCTTATCTTAACATTTTTACCTTCATCTACAATCCTATTAGCTTCGTATTCTATTCTCTCAACTTTATCCTTACTTAAATCTTCTAGAGTAAAGTCTATCCTAGCTTTATCTTCACTAATCTGGCTTCCCGTAATAGTAGAGTTGTATAAATGGTACACGACCCCTGCAAGTATATGTAGTGCCGTATGATAACGCATATGTCTATACCTTTTCCCCCAATCTATGATTCCCTTCACTACAGCGCCTCTACTTGGCAACTCCCCGCTTAATACATGGTGTACTTCTTCACCTTTCTTTATGACATGAATTACATTTGATCTATATTGTTCCCACTCTATCCAGCCTGTATCACTTGGCTGACCACCACCTTCGGGGTAGAAGGCCGTCCTATCGAGTATGACGCTCTCCTCTTTTATATCTGTTACTATTGCTTCAAATTCACTGATATAACAATCTCTTAAATAAAGAAGCTCAGTCATTCCAATAATAAACATTAAAAGCTAAATGAAAAATATTTCCCGCACATATTCATTCATAATCAGATAGGAGTAATAACTGTATTTTAATAACAGGTTACTAGGAATATATTTGATGAGCTTGGGAGGAGAGATATATAGAAAGATTAGGTCAATCTTTCAAGATACACCACACCGATTTGGTTGGATAGATGAATATGTTGCAGGCTCTGGTAGACCTACAAGCTTCGAGCAGGTTAAATGGGTGAAAGAGAGAGGAATTTCGATGATAGTATCCCTAACCGAGTCACCTTTACCCAATGAATGGGTGGAAGAGCTCAACATCAAGTATTTGCATTTTCCAATCAAAGACCACTCAGCACCAAGCGTTGAAGTAGTAGAAAAAATCGTTAAAGAGATAATGAAAGAAGTTAAAGCGGGAGGGAGGGTACTTGTGCATTGTGGTGCTGGGCTAGGTAGGACAGGAGTCATATTGGCTTCCTACATTATAGCTAAGAAAAGCATTATACCCGAAGATTCAATAAGGATCATTAGAAAGATGAGACCAGGCTCAATAGAGCTGAATCAGGAAAAATCTATATATGAATTTTATAGAAGACTGAGCCAGTCGCAGTAATCTTCCTTCCTACCTAGACTTGTTCTAGGATCTTCTCTGCCGTCTTTCTACCTATCCCCAGGATTCTTACCAGGTCGTCAATCGTGGCAGTTCTCAGCTTCTCGATAGATGTATATCCAGCTCGATGGAGAGCTCTTGCCCTCACTCTTCCTATACCCTTTAATCTAGTGAGGGGTATAAGTTCTTCTCTAACACCATACTTTATTCTTTCCATTAGCCTTTCATACGGTATGACGAACCTACTATTTCCAGAAACCTTAGCTATCTGTGAAGCAGAGTAAGCAATCCATTCAGCAGCCTCTCTAAGAGCCGCCATGTCTCCAGGCTGTACCCCAAATCTGTCATACAGCTCAGCTTCAGGTAATTCCTCAACCCATCCTTCAAGGACCATGGCCAATCTTACAGCATCTAAGTATTCATCGTAACCTGGATCGCCAGGATCTGGTGCTGGCGCGATAATCCAATCTCTGTTCTTTTCTAGATATTCTTCGAGCAGTGAGATGCTTAGCTTCTTCATAGGTATTCTAGGTACTTCAGGGGTTAAAGCGATTAAGTGTAGCATGCCGAAAGTATTTAGAGTGGGAGGGGCTTTTTCAAAGTTTTCCAATAGTATCTTAGCTGTTAGAGGATCTATGTATAATTGAGAGACTCTTATTCCAAGTCTTGTAGCCTTCAGGAATTGACCATTAACCTCGATGAATCTATACGATTTTAAGAATTGTATGGTTGACTCAATTCTGCTTCTTACACTCTTTGAACCATAAAGGTGACCGAGATATGTTTCTTCAAAAAATTTTAATAAACTAGGAATACTGTCAACCTCAGCTGAAGATATTATTGATAAGACATGAGTCCTTAAATGTTTCTCTGAGGATAGTCTAGAAACAATCTTTTCTAATTCTCCGTTAATATATTCTTCGATGATGTATTCTTTTTCTTCTTTTGTACGAGAAACCGTTAAAGCATAACCGATTTCATCATATAAAGGTCTACCAGCTCTACCACAGAATTGCTTATACTCTATTACAGGAATCTTCTGGTAACCGTATCCTGGGATGTACCTTCTTACTTCAGTTATTAATACCATTCTCGCAGGTAGATTTACTCCTGCTGCTAGGGTTGGAGTAGCTACTACAGCTTTTAAGAATCTTTTTCTGAAGGCTTCTTCAATTATCCTTCTATGATGGGAAGATAATCCAGCATGATGGAATGCTGCCCCTGCTTCTACAAGTTTAGCTAGATTCTCTGTAAAGCTACTCCTCTCTTCTATTAACAGTTCTGTTGCGTATTCTCTTAGTTTATCTCTTTCCTCCCAGGATATTGCATCAAGCCTCTCAGTGAACGCTTGAGCTATCTTAAACGCATAATCTTCAGCCTTCTTCCTAGTAGAAGAAAAGACTAAAGCTTGACCTCCTTCTTCAACTATATTTGACACAGCATTAACTACAATATTTTTGTGTAGAATCTTTAATTCTCTGACTTCTCCATCCTTAAATTCTATCACAGAGTCTGTTAATACACCTTCTTTTAACGGAACAGGCCTCCAATCTAGCTGAATTATCTTTGCATCCAACCATTTACCGAGATCCTCAGCATTACTTATAGTTGCACTTAATCCTATAAATTGAGCTCTCTGCAGGATTCTCTTAAGCCTAGTGATCACCATCTCAAGTGTTGGACCACGTTCACTATCACTTATCAAGTGGAGTTCATCAAGGATTACCAGTGATATGTCTTTAACCCATTGAGCGCCGTGTCTTAGAAGACTATCAGCTTTCTCATTTGTTGATACAATAATATCGAATGCTTGAAGCCACGGATCTGAAGAATCATAATCGCCAGTTGAGATAGCTGCTTTAAAGCTTGAGCCAGCACATAAGATCTCATTGATCTCCACTATCTTCTCTGAGGCTAAAGCTCTTAGAGGTACGAGATATAGGACTTTCCCCCCTCGGGTGAGGTGGATAGAAGCTGTAAGTAGAGCAGCCAAAGTCTTACCTGAAGCTGTAGGAGTAGAAAGTATGATATTCTCTCCTTCTAGTATGCCTGCTTTGATGGCTTCAATCTGAGGTGGATAAAGCTCGCTAATATTCTTCTTAATTAGATTGTCTATGACATACTGGGGTATAGGTAAATCTTTAATATTCAAAGGCGCTTCCCTAACCATAAGAGCATACATGAATAGATAAATTATCCTTGTCTTCTTTTCCCCTCTATAAAAACATTGCAATACATCTGTAAGTCTTCATCGTAATAACGTGTATACTCTAAGTTAGCCTATATATTCCAGGTTTAGGGGTGAATAATTTTCCATCGCTTAGCAATCTATTCAGGATCGTCTTAATTTCCTGGTCTTCTATTCCATACTCTCTTAAAGCTTCTCTAAGTTCAGCATCTTCAACATATCCTTTCTTATTCTGTATTTCTCCTATAATTTTTAGAACAATGCTAAACTTATCTCTTATGCTTTTCGGTTTTCCAGTCATTATAACATCTATGTCCGGTTTTCCCGTCTCAACATCTATACCGACTTCTGATAGACTCCTCTTCATTAAATCAATAACATCCATTACATCTTCTTCTGTAACATAATCTCTTAAGGCTGCTCTAGCTCTAGCTTCAGCCAAACGGATCAAAGATTCTAATTGGCGAGCCGTAATAGCTATAGTTGATGTCTGCTGATATATACTTCTCATTTGGAGATAAAAGTTCTCTATGAGTTTTGCTGCACGTGGAGTCAGCTCAGGCTGAATCCTCTTAGCATATGCGATGTATTTTCTCAGTGTCTCAGGTTTTATCACAGGCTCAGAAGGGGGCATAGACCTACTCTGTAAGCTGAGAATATGTGTAGCGATCTTCTGGTCATGCTCTGGGATGGGCTCATCTCTAAGAACAAATATCAAGTCAAACCTAGACAAGATCGTAATAGGAAGATTAACATTAACCGTAAACGATTCATATGGGTTATATCTTCCAAGTTCAGGGTTCGCTGCTGCGAGTATCGACGTTCTAGCATTAAGAGTAGCGACAATTCCACCCTTGGCTATACTAACAGTCTGCTGGGCCATCGATTCATGAATTGCAACTCTATCTTCAGGTCTCATCTTTTCTATCTCATCAATACAGCAGACACCCATGTCTGCAAGAACTAGTGCACCGGCTTCCAATATCATGTTTCCTCCTTTATCGCGGACTACAGCTGCGGTGTTATGGACGATGAAGCCATTAGCAACGAATGCGTGAGAATCATTTACTGTGATATCGTAGGCTTTCTCTAGTTTAATTTTTTTCAGATCTCTTACCTTGACTAAAATTACCTCATTACCAATACGTTTATAATTATTATGTGATCCTCTCTTACATCTAACTAATTGTTGTAAAAGTTTTCTCTTATAGGGGTTACTAAACCCTATATTCTTTGAAAAAGCTATTATTGAGTGTTTATCAGTGATTGATAGCTCATATATTTCGCCACTTATAACTGCTTTATCTCTTACATTGGATACATGCGGTTTGCGTCTTACAAGAGCACACACTATACCGAATCTCCGTAGTAACATGTCAACCTGTTCCGCTAACACTTTACTAGCAGTCGGAAAAGTAATGCATTTACCTTTAACTATACCACCATCATTTGTGAACAATTGTCTTAAGAAACATGCAATTAGACGGTTCGGTATTATAGATATTGTTGGATGAATCTGTAAGCCATCATATTTATCACCAACTGGTATTCCAAAGGCAGTTAGAAGTCTAGCCACTACATGGTTAGTGAAACGTACAGTGTAGCAGTTTTCTCTCCTATCTTTCTCAATCTTAGTTTTTATGCCGAATAACTTTTTTACTCTTTTGACATATTTGAGCGCGTCAATATACGAACTCGTAGAATAATGTATTGTATAAGACTTGACTCTTCTGGCATGTTTAATTAAATAACCACCAGAATAAATGTCCCCTATAAATTCTAGGAACAACTCATTTGGATAGGGAGGTAAGCGGATCTTTTCGATCCCCTTATAGCTTTTATACCCGACGAATCTAATGTGTGGGATGATTTGTTCTAAGCTCATCCCTAACTCGTTCAACATTTTCCTCAAGACTTGAAGTCTCGGATATTTAAGCCCTCTCCTCCATTGATAGTAGACGTAGTCTTCATTAACCTGAAGTATTTTTGCCACATTCCTTAGAGTCCCGTATTTTCTGGAAAGTCTAGAGAGTAGTTCTTTTAATTTGCTGGTATCTATCCCTACGAATACGTCATCTATATACTCGTAGAGGCATCTTCGCCAGTCTCCAATTATTTCTGGTAGCTTAAGGGCTTGTGCAACGTATTCTCCAACCTTAATCTCAGATGCCTTCTTCCATTTTACATTTTTTCCATCCTCTGAACATAAGAGCTGGGTTTCAGGTGTTACGGCAATTTTTTTCCCGAGAAATGTAGACACTTCGATGGCTTCTTCCGCCTTCAGCCTATAATATTGGTTGATCTTGTGTTTCTCAATTTTTCCTAGATCCCTTGAGGGGGCGATTATATCAATGACCTCGGGATTTTCAGCGATCTCTTCGATGTGGCTTAACCTTACTAGACCGTTCTTTAGGTTTTCCTCGGTTAATCTGCCTATCGGCAGGATGCCCTTACTCGTATAGATCAAGGTATCCCCAGATACACATAATCCTGCGGCTGTAGAGCCTCTCCCAGAGGTGTAGAGTCCTCGTGGCGCGATCTGTGCAGCATATCTTAGTAGCTGGCTTTTCCCTGTTCCCGGGTCTCCGACCAGTAAGACATGTATGTCTCCTCTTACTCTAACACCGTCTGGGAATTGCTTTGTTCTCCCTCCGAAGAGTAGTAACATTATTGCTTTCTTGATATGTTCGAGACCATAGATTGATGGTGCGATACTCTCTACGAGTTTCTGATGTATATCTGGAGCACGGGCCATCTCTTTAAAAATCTTCTCTTCTTCAGGTGTTATCTGGAGTGATTCAGGCTCCTTACTCGCTGTTTCTATGCTTACTGCTTCAAGATACATTTTAGAAGTCTTTAATGGTGCCTCAGCTGTCCTCTCTTGAATTGCGTATAGTATTCCTGTTACTATAACTCTATCACCTGGTCTAGCTTTATCTACTAAGTCTCCTCTCAACCCTACGTCTATGCTTCTAGGTAGCTGCCCAGGCGGTAGGTCTTCAGGCTTCTCCTGAACCCCGACCATCTGGTAGTCATAGTACTCACTCTTCTCTTCTATTAAGTCGAATTTCTGCCTCCTCCCTCTGCATTTAATGCTATTACATGATTCAGGTAGGACTAGTCTTTGCCCATCTTGCGGGGTAGTCTGTTCTGCACCGCATACTCTACATCTAAAGACAGCAGTCTTTATTATTGGTTTGACTGAACTAGCTCTTACAACCAATCCATCAATAGCAATAAGTTTCCTAAGATGGGATGCTCTAATATCTCTGATCAGGATTACCTCGGGGAGGTTGTAGATTCTTACCTTGAATTCTTTCACCTTTACCGCATACTCTGGGTCTTCTATTCTTAATTGATTCCATGCTGCTTTCTCAAGTAATGGTAGGTACTTTAAAGGCTCATTTACGATGAGATGGCTTAGTTCTTCATCAAAGATTATTAGGTCATTGAAATCTAAAGCTATGCTTATTGCTCTTTGAGCTGCAGATCTCGCTATTATAGAACGGTACTTCTCTTGTTTAAAGAATTCTACAATCTTATCTTCAATATTTGTAATGCTGCTCATCTCTATCTAGCCCCTCCTATTGGTGAGACAGACTTCAACCATTCATCAATAAGACTTCTAATTGTTTCATAGAGAAGTGCCTCTTCCCTTGTAAGATTCTCTACTAAGCTTGCATCGATTCTTTTAGAAGCAAACCCGAGTATCTTGTTGAGTCTTAGTGAGATTATGTCTACAATGATATTCTTTATATTCTGGTCGAGTTTATCCACGTCTTCTCTTATCATTAAATAGAAGTATCTTGGTAGTTCTTGTAACTCCCCTGGATTATTCTTTTCCTTCCATTCTAGTTGTATCAAATTTTTTAAATCTATCACTTTATCTCCATACTCAACTATACCTGCTTCATAGAGTTTAGCTGCTGCCCACTTACTAATCATTAACGTCATCCCTCTCCTTAAATTTTCAAAGACCTGACCTGGGAGAACAAGCTTCTGAACATCTTTTAGTAAGATAACCTTCTTCTCAGAATTATCATACTCTAACTTAATAAGCTCGAGCAACTTCCTAAACTCTTCTATTAAGACTTCGACCCCCATCTTCTCTGGAGGATAGATATAATTGGTTGAATTTATCTACAGAGAGACCTGGCTGAAAATGGAGCAGACGAGGAAAATCTTCTGTTAAATACTTTGAAATGACTTGGAAATCTAGCGAAAATTTAAAGTTAAGCAAAAATACAACCTAAGTGACAGTAATAGATGGCGGCCGTCGTCTAGTCTGGAAGGACACTGGCCTTCCGAATACTATAAAGTATAGAGAAAGCCAGTGGTCCCGGGTTCAAATCCCGGCGGCCGCATATATAGCGTATCTAACGATAGCTGAAACTTAGATTATATGCTGGTTTACCTATTTCTACTCATAGAAAGAAGTATCTTCTAATCTCTGACATACATATAGTATAGGCCTTCTCTACTTCTATCCATCCCGTCGACTATTCTGGTCTTCTTTGTTACTATACCTGCATTAAATCCAAAACAATCTCTACTAAGATTAATCAGACTTCACTGTATATGATTCCATGTCGTTTTGAATAATCATAGACTGCTGGGACTGCACAATATAGTTTATCAGCCGTCTCTATATCAATTACGTATAACTTTCTGTTCTTTGGAACTGTCGGGAAACTTATAAAACTAGTATTAGATGTCCAACTTAATTTTTCAACTTGTTTAATAGTTTAACTAGCCTGGTAAAAACAGATAATTCTACATCATCACCCTTAATGAGAGCTATCTGGAAAAGACTTCATCTATTATTTCAAGCATATGTTTTAATGGAATACCGTATCCAGATGGACCGACTGTAACATCCATAGGTTCTGTATCCAGAGGTAGCTGCACCAGTTTCTCGGGACCTTTACAAAGCTCTTTAGTCTGTATAGATTCATATAGGAAAATCTTCTCATCGTCAAGCCCAAATACATCAAAACTCTTAATCTCGGGGGCCGGTCCCAACAACTCTTGTGACCATTTTAAGACGTGGTAAACATCTTTACTTAAATTATTTTTAGATTAAACAGAATGTCCTAATTAATTTAATTATATTTCGTTAAAAATCTTCAGCGAATCTAAAGATATGGGAAGAAATTTATGTTAGAGTATTCTGCCACCGCTTCTCTCCTTCACAGCATATGGTTTGCAAAAATTAGAAAGATTTAATTGAAGCCAAAACTAAACCTTAGATTTGTGGATAGAATGTTTGCAGATTCTTCTATAAGAGATTTCGCAAAAATAGGTGTATTCTTGATTGGCATAGCATTAGTTATTCTAGCTTCTATTGTACTCCATTTCTATATTACTTATATGAGTAAAACTTTCTTTTCTCACTCCATAGATAGACCTTTCAATGCGTATTGTACATTTAATAAAGTAGTCATAGTAAGTGCTTTAAAAGATCTTGAAAGAGTAAAGATTTTAGATAATAGGTCAAATACAATATGCTTATTTGATAGGATGAAAAGTGGCTCGGAAGAACTATGTATTGTTAATGAATATGGCGTCTACATTGTTCAGCATGATGATTTTAAAGATGTAGTAGAATGTTTCTCTCCAGCTGCCGTTAGAATGGAGTCTCCCACATTGACTGATTAATCTGCTCTCTTAATTCTAAATTTTCTGAAAACCCAAAATCTTGAAGAAGAGATAAGGTTAAAATATGTTGATGATGATATCGAAATCGATAACCGAATGTGGCCCATGTTAAGACATTGGATGAGGCATATGGCTGTAGCTCCTAAGGGGCTACTAAGAAATTACGTGCTAGAGTTATTGTCTAAAGAACCTAGGTCGGGTTCCGAAATAATGGATTTGGTTGAAGAGCATAGTGGAGGTTTATGGAGACCTAGCCCCGGCTCGATCTACCCACTACTTGAATGGTTAAAAAGTAGAGGATACATAAAAGAAACTAAAAGCGATGAAATTAGTACAAAGAAATATACTCTAACAGAGAAAGGTAGAAAACTCCTTGAAGAACAGAGAAAGGTTAAGACATTTATGATTAAGTCTTGGAGGCTGTTTGCACCCTACTTTTTAGACTTAGCTATCTATGAAAGTTGTAGTGATGAAAGACGTGAGCTAATCAATGCATTGAAAAAGTTTATGCAGGCATTCTTTAGTCTGGAAGCTAAATTACGTGAGAAAGATGGCAGAGAATATGTTGAATCAGCTATAAAGGTCTTGAAAGACGCAACATCTAGACTTGGAGAATTAGAGAAGGAAATAGAGGGGAGAACGGATGACTGAAGATGTTATAGTAGTTGAAAACTTAACAAAGATTTTTAATGGGAACTTGGTTGCCGTGGATCATATTTCCTTCAACGTTAAGAGAGGTGAGATATTCGGTTTACTTGGTCCTAATGGTGCAGGTAAAACAACGACTATTAATATACTGACAACTATCCTAAAACCTACTGAAGGTAGAGCATTTATACTAGGAAATGATGTCGTCAGACATGCAAGCATAGTTAGGAGGTTAATAGGAATAGTTCCTCAAGAATATACAGCTGATGAAGACCTAACAGGATACGAAAATATAATTTTATGCGGGGATTTATATGGGATACCTAGAGATATCTCGAAGAAACGTGCGACTGAGCTTCTAGAACTCATGGAGTTGATGAGATTCAAAGATAAGAAGGTTGAAACATATTCTGGTGGGATGAGGAGGAGATTAGAGCTTGCATGTGGCCTCATCAATAGACCCAAAGTATTGTTCTTAGATGAACCTACTCTAGGTTTAGACGTTCAGACTAGGTCAGCTATATGGAGCTACATTAAGAGATTGAAGGAAGAATACAGTATGACTATACTTATGACAACGCATTACATGGAAGAAGCAGATAATCTATGTGATAGAATAGCGATAATCGATTATGGGAAGATAGTGATCACAGGGACACCTCAAGTATTAAAGAATTCGATAGGTAGCGATATCATGGAGGTCATAATTAAGGAGGGAGATGATGTTACAAGCATACTCAAGGGCGTAGATTATGTTAAAGAAGTTAGAAGGAGAAAGGATGGATCATATATGGTAAGATTAGAGAATGGAGAAATAGCTGCTCCTATCATTATTGACCATCTCAGACAGAAAGGATACCATGTCATAAAACTCTCAATCAGTAAACCGACATTAGATGAAGTCTTCTTAACATACACTGGTAGAGCTATGAGAGATTCAGAGGAGGCCAGGGAAACAGTAATGTCACAGAGAATTACATTGAGGAGAGCGAGGAGATGATGTTAGAGTCATATGAAGGAGGTAAGCTTAAGGCGATGCTTCAGGGATTCTGGGGTTTAACTAGTAGAGAACTTAAGAAATGGATGAAAGAACCGATAATCCTATTGATGGCTATAGTACAGCCAATTATGTGGATGGTCTTATTCGGTAAATCAATGAATATTGTGGGAATCTTCTCACCTGCCATATTAGATGAGATAAATATTCCAGACATAAGAATCCCCGGTAGCTTATTGGATCCATCAATAGATGGTGTAGTAACTATACCTAGCTACGTAATCTTGGAGAATCTTAGAAGTACCCTCTTGATGATTAGCTTGAAAGCCATGGAGTCGGTCTTTGGCGTCTCCGACTACTTCAGCTATCTAGCCATAGGAATGATCTCCATGATAACGATATTTACTTCAACATTCTCTGGGATGTCTATCGTATGGGATAGAAGGCTTGGATTTCTATATAAGGTGTTAAGTACACCTGTTCCGAGGTCAGCTATAATATTGTCTAAAGTATTTAATGCAGCTGTACGGTCCATCTTCCAGTCAACGATAATTCTCGGTTTAGCTATATTCTTAGGAATAAGATTTAGTTCAACATTTAGCTTACTAAATCTACTAGCAGTTTATTTAGCTATCTTCCTCTTCTCGACTGGTTTATCATCTCTCTTCCTAGCTTTTGCTCTACGATCTACTAGGCATGAAACACAAATGGCAATAGTAAACTTATTCACTATGCCATTAATGTTTACGAGTAATGCGTTCTTTCCAACTAAGATAATGCCTGATTGGCTTCAAGTTATCGCATCCATAAATCCTGTAAGCTATATAACCGATGCTCTCCGCCAACTCACAATATACCAGACAAACTATGCAACCCTACTATTAGATTTCACATACCTAACCGTCTTCGCTGTACTTCTAATAACAATAGGCATAATCTTGTCATGGAAGTATCTAACCAAGTAGAGGCTTTAAAAGATGCGAGCTGGTACCTTCATGATAATATCTTATAAGGGAGATGAACTATGCACCTAGTCTTTAGTTTCTGGGCTGGAACAAAAATTTTTACGGTAAAATAAACTAGATAAACAGGAGGCATGGATGAAATATTAGATGAAAGTTTTACTTGATACAAGTCTTTTAATGCTGATCGTAGAGCAGGGAAGAGATCTAATTAGAGCTGCAGAAGATATACTTGGCGAAGTAATCGAACCTTACATACTTGAAGACACAGTGGATGAGTTAGAAAAAATTGCTAAAAGAAGAGGAGGGAAGGCAGAACTAGCTAACCTAGCTTTAAAGCTAACTGAAAAAATGGTCAAGATAAAATATGTTAAGGAATTACCAGTAGATCTTAAATTGATTGAAGCCGCACAAGAACATAGGATGGTCTTAGCAGCTGTAGATCAAAAAATGATTAAAGAAGCAAGAAAAAAGAAGATCCCCCTCATAATATTTCATAAAGATTTAAGAGTAACATTTGAAGGTTGGACGCTATAAATATTTCATCACTAAGATTTTTAGATAGGGATACCAAGTAATTTTGAGTAAAGATAGATGAATATTAGACAGAGTCTCCTTCTAGTAACTATTGTATCAATCGCAATGATAGCATCATCCCTAAATGGGGTGGCAGATTCTCAGGAAGAAAATACTTTACAAATAATTTTCTACATGGATACAGGTTTAGGCGAACCTATAATCATTAATAGTTGTAGTGGTTTAGCCAGAATAGGAGAAAACGTAAGCTGCACAGCTGAACTTGAGATCACATACGACAACGATACGAAAATAGTCTTCAAAGGCTGGTACAGGAATGTCATAGATGAAGACTTAGAACTAGTTACTGAAGAAAAAACCATGACAGTCACAGTTAGAGAAGAACAGACTCAACAAGAATATACTGCAAAGTATCAAGTCTACTATCTAATAGATCTTGACATCGGTTACCAAAGAATTAGTGAGTGGAGACCTAGGTACAGCTCATACACGATAACGGTGCAGGAAAGCTGGAAACCAGAAGAAGGTATAAGAAAAGTCTTCTTGAAGTGGGTTGGAGACATGACTGGAAGTAATCCGAGCATTTACGTGGACAAGATTACTAGACCGTTAAAAGCAAAAGCAATCTGGCAAACACAATATTATGTAGATATAATCTCTGAATATCCATTATCAGTTGAGAGCGGATGGTTTAATGAAACCCAAAAAATCTATGTTGAGCCTCTAGACCCTGTAATATATGAGAATAGCGGAGAAACAAAGATCTTGCTTGAAAAATATCTTGTAGATTATTGGTGGGGGGAGAGAGAAGATTTCGAAGTTGGTAAAGACTCTTTCGAGTTAGTAGTAGATTTACCTTTAACGATAAAGGCCTTCTGGAATAAACTTCACCACGTAGTTCTAGAATCAGATTATGTAAGACAGGTGCTCTTCGATGAATGGATAAGAGAAAACGATAAGTTAATCTTCAATCAACTAGAAAGAGAGGTTATCTGGGTTAACGGTACTAGAATAGTCTTCGATAAATGGATAAATGATATATCTTCACCTAATAAAGACATAGAAGTCGTCGTAACCAGCCCCATAAGAGCTCGTGCTACGTGGAGGATCTACTATCTAGTCTCCGTTGAATCGTCAGAACCCGGTATCAGTATAAAAGCTAGTAGGTTAGGCTGGGTCGAGAAGGGGAGTAACGTAGTTATCAATGCAACCCCCATTGAGAGAGAGCTAGAAAAAGGAGTCAAAGCATTATTTAGAGAATGGAGCGGAAATGTTATAAGCTTAGACCCAATAATAGAGATCTCAAACCTAAGCTATCCAATAATAGTTAAAGCATTATGGATTAAGAAGTATCTTATAACTATCGACGCACCAGATAAGGCCGGCATAGAGAAAGAAAGATGGATACTAGAAGATGAAAGATACGATATCGTAGCTCCCATACAAATCTCAATAAATAATTTAACAAGGATGGTTTTCAATAACTGGAATGGATGCATTGTCGTCAAAGATAATGTATGCAGTCTAAGCAATGTTAAGCAACCTCTAACAATTAAAGCAAACTATTTCATAGAGAAGAGAATAAGAATAGAAGCAGTATCACTGAATAATGAAGTCATAGAAGACGTACATTTCATTGTTAAGCATGAATCGGATGAGATAAAGCAGCTGTCTTCGAGAAATATCGTATGGATGAAGACAGGAAGCTGGATAATCCAGAATGCTACGTGGAGAGAATATGATGTAACTTCAACAAGAGAATTTAAGATAACTGAAGACTCAGACGAACTCTTAAGAATATCGGTGAGAATATTTAGATTATCATTCAAGATTAATGATTACCTAGGTTTCCCAGTTAAAGATGCAGAGATAATCATTAAAACAATTGATGGGAGAACAATATATGAAGGTAAAACAGATGAAAACGGGTTATTGGATAACGTTGGTCCTCTACCTCCATTAGACATGGTCGCATACGTTACTTATATGGACTATCAAATAATGAAAAATGTAAGTATAAAGACTTCAAGCCCAATCTACATAACTATACCTTTCTCTCAGACATTAGTCCAACTAATCATGATCACAATTATAGCTGGAGCCTCTCTAACTACTTTAGCTATTATTAGGAGGCTTCGAAAACCAAGAGAAATACTTACTGAAATACCTATACCGCAAGAGCAACCTCCGCCTACAATAAGCTTAGATGAAACTATTAAAGAAATAGGAATTAGGAAAGCCTCTGCAGTAACTCTTGAAGACGTAATTGAAAAACTGAAAGAGAGCGGTGAAAAACCTGAAGAAATCTTAGGGGAGCTGGCTGAAAAAGTAGGAAAGAAGAAAAAGTAAGGATGCTAGCTTCGATTAGAGTATTTTAAGACTAGGTCGTTAATATCGACATTCAATCTCTCCGCTATTGGGCTACATTTAGCGATTAATAGGAAGAATATGTTCTTCCTATCTTCTAACACCTCGTAATTAGCCATGCCCTTTGAGATAATAAATTCATGTTGCTTGATTAAATTATTTAATTCTTCATCATAAGGATGAATACCCGTATCTTCTTCACCGTTTGATGAAGGAATTATCGAAGCATTAGGCAAACTGTCTAAACCTGCTAACACTAGGTCATCTATAGTAGCATCGTTTACAATTGCTCCACCTTTTACTATAATCGTTATACGCTCAAATTCTCTACCTCTGAAATCAAGTAATGTTTCTAAGAGCAATCTATCAGTGTAAATTTCTCCAGCATTATCTAAGAAATAAAGTAGATTCTTAGAAGAACTCGCTTTCTGTCTTAATCTATGATAGTCATTTATTGCTAAGCCTTTTCTGAACGCAGTGATCAATGTCTTCTCAAAATCAGAGAAATCAACCGTAACTATATCTATTGCATTCCCTGCGACAGACAGCTTAACGGCTGTCTCCAGCTTATCTTGACTAATATCAACTAGTTTCTTCATCATGGGATAAAGATTTGATGCAACTTGATTACTGATCTTCTTTATCTCCTTAAATGGGTCATTTACCCCAGTAACCCGTCTAATCATCTTGAATAGTTCAAATGATACTTCAATAGGAGTCTTATCCCAATTAGAGATAATCATTGAGAAAGCATTTAATAGTATTTCTTTTCTAGATTGCTCATCTTCCCTAGCTAGTTTAGATGCTAAGTTTACAGTTTTCAGCATGCATGGAACACAATCGATCGTTAGCTTCATAATAAGTCCACTACCTAGAAACATCTAAGTTATGTGATGTCGCCGGTCTCAGATATTTTCTTATCTTCGTATGGTGCAACATGCCTTCTATAGAATTCTTGAATTACACAAGAAAGCACACCAATAGCTCTATTATAATTAAAGTATCTAGGAGGATATAGGTGGAGAAGGAGTCTAAAGATAACATAGTTAACTTGTCCATCAAGATCTTCAACTGGAGTCTTCCTAAGCTCATCTATTAAAGCATCAATCTTAGGGTCCAGTTTCTCTCTATATTCTTTCTTAATGTAAGGCATAGTTTATAATCTATCTTACTACTATATTTGTCTTTATTCAAGATTGATCTTTCTGCTCATTATACTTTGAAAATAGATAGAGTAGTTCTGACCAAGATAATAGATATACGTCCAATTTACTTCCCTTACTGATCTTCTCTACCTTCTCAGGGATCTTTATGAAGCCATTAGATGCTATTAGTGGCTTAATCATAGATGAATCTCCAAGGATAGGTTTAGCGATAAATCCATCTCCATCATCAACAAGCTTAACAAAACGTATTCTTGTAAATGAAACGTATTCTCTAATAGTTAAGTCTTCACCTATTTCTGCACGTACTCTTGGGAATAAATCTTTAATCGGTAAACCCTGCATATAAGATATTAGTGGAACCAGTATGTTTATTGTTCCAGAGATGGTAGATTGAATATGTCCTGGAAGCATTATTACCGGTTTACCATCTATTAGAACTATACTGGTTGCTCGGCCTGGCTGCACTCTTAACCCTCTAGCTATAGGTATACTCTCAGGTAGCTTAGATAATGTCATCCAGCATAGATCTCTAGCTCCGAGTGAGACACCTCCAATAGTTACACATATATCGTTTTCTCTAAGAGAGTTCTTAACAGCCTTAATTATCTGATTAGGTGAATCTGGAACTGCCTCAAATCTTGTTGGAATCCCACCAAATTCCTTAACATAGTGAGAGATCATTATCGAGGATGTTTCAAGCTTCTTCCCATTAGCTTCCTCAATGTTCGAAGTTAATTCATCTCCAACACCTATTAATGCGACTCTAGGTTTATCGTAAACTTTAACTCTATATCTCCCAGTATCTAGTAGATACCTTATGGTTTGAGGTCTGACAATATCTCCTTTCTTCTGAATAATCTCTCCACAATCTATATCTGCTCCTCTAAATGTTACATGTTCTCCTCTCTTAGTAGATTCTAGGATCTCTATATATTCTCCACGTAGCCTAACTCTCTCAACTGGTATTACAGCATCAGCACTCATTGGTATTTTAGCTCCTGTTACAACATAAACGGCCTCCCCATCATTAATGTCTAGATTATGCTCCCTGATAGAATCTATTCTTCCTATAACTTTTAATCTTAATGGATTGATTGTAGATGCTTTCAATGTGTCGGAGCTTTTGACAGCGTATCCATCAAAATGCGCAATATTGTCTATTGGTATAGGGATGAGCGAAATAATATCTTCAGCTAGAACATAGCCCAATGATTCATGAACACTAGCATCAATAACCCTAGGAGATAACCTTGAATTCTTCAGAATTCTTTCTAATACTTCATCTGGTGAAGTATATTTAAAATACTTTTCAATCTGTTCATCCATGCTGTAATTATATTCCTAGCCTATCGATATTTAATGATTCTGTAATTTAATGGATATGTTCGCTAAGCTGGATAAAAAGAAAATGCCATCGAGAGTCACTCTGACAAACAGCTTCATTAGAAAATATAAAGGGAGGTTAATAGTTGTTAACAGGTCCATCGATTAAATGGTGCAGGCAGAGAAATCACCCCAGCCCCAGCGAGCCTCGTCTGTTTCCTTGCTTCCATCACCATTCTTGGGATTCTTCTCGCATCCTTGAACGTTGGTGGACTTTATCTATCATTCTTCCATAAGATTGTACTTGTAACCATTACTAGGTATCACTGAACTTTATGGTTATACTTCTTATTCCTCCTGTCATCCCTACCTATAGCATTATATAATCTAAGATAGCTGATAGTCTTAACATATGATGTGGGCTTGTCGTATACTAGCATTCCAGCTAATCCTGTTAACCCATTAATACCATCTCTATCCAATCCTAGACTATCAACTATATAAATAAACCTTGGAATGATATTGACGACTTTATCAACGATCTCCCTCCTAGAACACTCAACCATCTCCTCTAATACCTCGACGTTGCTTCCAATATCAACACTGACCATACTAGCATTTTATACTCTTTGAAGATTCCTATGGAGCAGTCCAGTACAGAGTCTCGAGAACCTGCCTAAGAGCTTCATGGAGGTGAGTATCGTAGCTTGAAGGGTAGGGAAGATACGCTCTACATCGACTCTCAGCAAACTATTGGAGATGTCTTCATGACGTCTTAGATTATTCGAGTAGAATATGTAACGGTTAATAAGGAAGCCCCGATAGTATTCTACCTAGTATGGGAGACCCAAAGAGACCTAGGAAACAATATGAAACACCTGGTCATCCATGGAAGTCGGATAGATTATCAATGGAGCTCCAGCTTCTTGGAGAATATGGTTTAAGGAATAAGAGAGAACTTTGGAGAGCGGAAACTATTCTTAGAAAGATTAGAGCGCAAGCTAGGTCTCTATTCGTTCTCACAGGTGAGAAGAGGGTTCAAGAAGAGAGTAGGCTTATACAAAGATTGTATAAGATGGGGCTCGTAGATGAGAATGCCACCGCAGACGATATATTGAAATTAAACGTTAGAGATATCTTAGAAAGAAGACTTCAGACAATAGTGTTCAAGCTTGGATATGCTAAAAGTATACATCAAGCAAGGCAGCTAATAGCTCACGGTCATGTCTATATTAAAGATAATAAGGTTAAATCTCCAAGCTATCATGTAATGAGGGGAGAAGAATCATTAATAAGAGTTGCAATAACTTTAGAAGCAAAATAACATACTCTAATTTAGTCTCGTAGTCGGTAGATGCGCATCATAGTTTAAAACTATAAAATCGGCAGTTGTACTTCATGTTTTTGCTAAATATACGAAATGAGGGAGCTCGTCGAGGAATATCTTTAATGCAAGCTCTACCCCACTAGGAGATCCTGGAAGACATATTACAACTCTCCCAGCATAAACGCCTGCTATTGCTCTTGTCAAAGCTGCCGCTGCACCTATCTCTTTATAACTCTCAAGTCTAAATATTTCTCCGAAACCTTCAGCTTCTTTTTCAAGTAGCGGCTTAACTGCTTCAATAGTTACATCTCTTCTAGCTAGCCCTGTTCCTCCCATAAAAACTATTACATCTACATCTACCTTAGCAACATTTTTAAGAATTTCCCTAATCATATCAATATCATCATCTATAACGTCGGTTTCAATTATTTCATGGTTTTTCTTATTAATCAGTTTAATAGCTATATCCATTGTCTCATCTGTGAAGGGTCTTCCTTTAATCTTTAATCTATATCTCGAAGAACTAACAGTAAACAGCATGAATCTAAGTTTCGGGGGGCTTTTATGTCTATGTTCTTCATAGGGTTTAACTGGCTGCATCATCCTTCACTTTCCTAATGACTCTTATATTAGTGATTACAGTATCTGGATACTGTCCATCGACCGTCTTCTCATACATTTTCACCGCATCCCATACATTAAGTAGTGCTATGCTTACTGCAGTTAATGCTTCCATCTCTACCCCAGTCCTCTCTGTAGCTTCAACTAAAACCTCAACTTCTATGCCTTCATCATTAATCTTCGGATTTACTTCTACATAGTCAAGCCTTAATGGATGGCATAAAGGAAGAAGTAGAGATGTAAGTTTAGCAGAATTTATTCCCGCTACTCTTGCAAGCTGTAAGGGGTCCCCCTTCTCGACGCTCCCAGACTTTATTCTCTCTACGGTTTCTCGGCGGAGTTTTATGAACCCTCTAGCGATAGCAGTTCTCCTAACTAGAGGTTTACCGGAAACATCTACTTGCCTTATTTCGGAAGGCATAAACATACTATCTGAAGACTATTCTTAAAGATATTCCTAGCTGAGATTAAGCTTTGAAGAAAAAGATTTAACTAACTTATGAAAGAGTTATAAGGGTTATGAAGATTCTATGGGCACCTTGGAGGATGAAATATATTAGAAGATTTGAGGATAAAGAAGATAATGGATGCATCTTCTGTAAAGGAGTCCAGCAGAATAAGGATAGAGAAAATCTTATCTTGTATAGAGGTAAGAACTGCTTCATTATCTTGAATAAGTATCCATACAACACTGGGCATTTGATGATTGCACCATATAGACATACTGGAGAGCTAGAGAGGTTGAGTGAGGAAGAATTAAATGAGTTGATGAGATTAACTGTTTTAAGTGTTAAGATACTTAAAAGAGAGTATAGACCGAGTGGATTAAATATCGGAGCAAATATAGGTAGAGCTGCAGGGGCTGGCATAGAAGACCATGTACATCTCCATATAGTTCCTAGGTGGGTTGGAGATACAAACTTTATGCCCATAATATCTCAGACAAAAATAATGCCAGAACTACCTCATGAAACGTATGAGAGATTGAAAAAATACTTTAGACAAGAATAGGATAGTTTCTTCCAGCTATTCTATCAGAATCTAGTGAATAGTATGATGAAGATTCATCGGCTAATAATGATACACGGCTCACCATATCATAGGAGATGACTCTGTAATTTATTAACGTGGATAGTTTTCTAGAGAAGTCTACTATATCGTTCATGCTTGGCATAGCCTCTCTTGGAAGCCTCTTCTGGCTCTCTCCTACGTGCATGTATGCTTTACATTCTACATAATCTGGTCTCGCAATTCTTATGAGTTCAGCATACTTCTCGGCATCCTTCATATTGTATCCCTTAACAAGGGTCAGCCTTATTACTTTCCTAGACTTATCAAAGCTAGGCATCAGCCTTATACTCTCATTAAGTCTAGTCCAGCTATCGCTTATGAGAGGTCTACATATTCTAATATGTGTTTCAAGGTCTGGACCATACAAACTAATGTAGAGATTTGTTGGTTGAGCATCTTCCTCGATTAGTTTTTCTAATCTTTTAGGCATTGTTGCATTAGTTACTAGGAAGATTGTCATACCACGATTATGGGCGAGCTTGATTAAACCAGCTAAGTATGGATACAGTGTGGGTTCCCCGTCTAAGGAGATAGCAATATTGTTGGGTTCTAAAGCCTCCTTGAATAGTTTTTTATCAACAGCTGGATTTCCCTTAAATCCTGAAAGAAGCTGCCTCTGCTCTAAGATAAGTTTATCAAATATTTCTTCTGGATGATCCCATTCTCCCTCGTATGTAGCAATTCTATTAATAGTGTGGAATCTCCAACAAAATATACACATCATGTTACAGTACTGTAGACTTGGGGTCATCTGGAGACATCTATGGCTCTCTACTCCATACCAGCTCTTATAGCAGTGTTTTCCACCTCTAAGAACATTCTTGGTCCAATGGCATATCTTAACAGCAGAATGTCGACCAACTATTCGGTAACCACTTTTCCTCAATCTATCTACATCATCAATATAAGTTCTAACCGTAACCATCAATACACCTGAGATTATCAGTACCATACGAAGTAATTAAGTTTAGGGATCCATTCTGAGATTTAGTATCTCGCATGCTAATTCTTCATTAGGTGCTGCTATAACTCCAAAGTCTCTACCAGCTGAAAGATCTACTTCATCAGCTACCCCATCTACGGTAAGTATCTTATATGCTCCTCCTGCTAGCTTCAATAGGAATATAGGTGCGAGGAAATCAAATGGTCTTAGGTATGGTCCTAGGCAGACGTATCCATCTACCCGACCTGCTATAATGTAGCATATCTCTAAAGCTGTTGATGCTAGGAAAGATGAGAAACTAGAACTACATATTATCTTCTCAGTCCACTTCCTGTATCTTTCATCTCTAATAGACCACATACTAACAATTAAGTAGGAGTCTTTCAGTGAACGCACTTTTGTGAGTTTTGGCTCCCCACTAGGTGCTACTATGGAGCCGTCTCTTTCACCTACGTATATATCTCCACTCGCATGATCTACTACGCCTCCCACAATTATGTCTTTAGAATTCATGCTCTTAGAAATAACTAATGTAGTTGAGTAGATAGGTATACCTCTGGAAGCATTTCTACTCCCGTCAACTGGGTCTATTAAGACATAGTAGTCAGGATTACCGGAGCCTGTTACCCCTAGTTCTTCTGAGATTATTGCTACATTTTTTAGTTTATCTGTAATTATGTTTATTATCGTTCTCTCTGCTACCAAATCGAATGCATAAGACCTATCTCCATATGCTCCTATACTTTTAGGCTTAAGCCCCCAACCACACTTTATAGATTCTTGAACTACATCTCTTACAGTAGTAAGAGCTTCCTCAGCTAGTTTCAGCAGGTCTACCATCCTACATCATTCTAACAGAATGTAGTGGTCTTATTTTAACCACTTCCCGATTATAGAGGTTCTCAGGTTCTTCGCCTTTAAAAACCTTGATTATTCCTTCAGCAGCATACTCTGCCATTCTATTTCTCGTATCATATGATGCACTACCTATATGTGGTGTGAGAACAACATTTGGTAGATTTATTAATGGGCTATCAGCTGGGAGAGGTTCAAGCTCGAAGACATCCAATCCTGCTCCTGCGATCCATCCTTCTTTCAACGCTTTCACTAAAGCTTTTTCATCAACCACAGGTCCACGTGAAGTGTTAATTAAGATAGCTGTCGGCTTCATCATTCTAAGTTCTTTCTCGCCAATTAAGTGCTTAGTCTCAGGTGTTAGTGGGACGTGGATTGAGATAAAGTCTGATTCTTTTAAGAGTTGAGGCAGCTCCATGTATTCTACTCCAAGCTCATTCTCCAATTCTCTTCTACGTACAATATCGTAGTAGTAGATCTTCATACTGAAGCCCTTAGCTCTCTTAGCAACAGCTGCTCCTATCCTTCCCAGACCTATTATCCCAAGCTTCTTATCATGTACATCGTATCCAAGCATCATGGTAGGAGCCCAAGCCAGCTTCCATCTACCTTCTCTAATCATCCTATCGCCTTCAACAACTCTTCTAGCAGTTGCTAAGATTAAAGCAAAAGCTAGATCAGCTGTTGTCTCTGTGAGAACCCCAGGTGTGTATACTATATATATACCCAGGCTTGTTGCATATTCTACATCTATATGGTCTACACCTACACTCATAGTCCCAATGACTTTTAGTCTAGGTGAGGCATCTAAGACTTCTTTATCCATCCTTTCATTAAGTGTACAATAAATCGCATCAACATTCTCTACATTTCTTAATATCTCCTCTCTCCTTGGTGGTGAAATCTCATCTCGATAGATTACTTCACAATACTGTCTAAGTAAAGCTAAAGCTACTTCAGGAATAGTCCTAGTAACATAAACTACAGGCTTCATATTTACTTCCCACCTCTCTTCAAACCAAGAGACTTCCTAGCTCTAACATATAACTGTGGCCACCTAGATGCAATCTCCCTCTCAATAATCTTTGCAAGTAAGTCACTCATACTAAATCTTGGAATAATATTCTTCCAGTAATTTAAAACAGCACTTGCAATAGGAGAATAAAAAGCTAATCTAGGCTGCCTCCTTGCACTCTCAATAGCAAGCCTCCAAAACTTCTCGTCTATTCTCTTTGAAACCGGCGAACTCTTCTTTATCGATTTACTCTTCTTCACAATGCTCTCACTATTTCTCGTTCTTTTATTCTCATTAGTCATGGGTATAAGGTAAAACTTCTAAGATTAAACTTTTACCCTGCCAAGCCAGGAAAACCGACAATTCATTAAAAAATGGATTATGACTACTCGAACTAATCCGCTACGTATAGGATTAAACAATATAAAACTATTCATTGATATTTCAAATATATAAGATATGTTAAAGAAAAAGCAGAAAACACTAGCAACACATCCTTCCTGAAAACAAATCGTGTGGGGTATCGTACACTTGGAACTCCAGTTCATTATATATTGAATTAAGTATGTTTGTGAGTTTGTGAAGAAGAAAGAGTAGATGGTTTACGGTTTACCTTTTACAGTATACATCATTCTTCTTTACAGTTTTGTTGTTAGGTAATGTATTTATTAGAGTGTAGAGATTGTGTTAATGGTGTACAATGGTTTCTGAGAGAGATGTTTTGGAAGCATTGAAGAATGTTGTAGACCCGGAGCTTGGGAAGGATATCGTTAGCTTAGGTATGGTTAGAGATTTGAAGATTGAGGCAGATGGAGTTGTATCTTTTATTCTTGAGCTTACAACTCCTGCATGTCCTCTTAGGAGTGTCTTGGAGAAGAATGCTAGGGAAGTTGTCAAAAAGTTAAGTGGTGTTAAAGAAGTCAAGATAAAGGTTTCTTCTAGAGTTCTTCCTTATCCAGGTCAAAAGAGTATATTGGGTGTGAAGAACATAATTGCGATTGCTAGTGGTAAGGGTGGTGTAGGGAAATCGACAGTAGCTGTGAATTTAGCTCTAGCATTAGCATTGAAAAAAGCTAGTGTAGGATTACTCGATGCAGATGTCTATGGACCAACTATACCTAAGATGCTTGATATAATACGTCCACCCTTCTACGTAGGTGGAGATAGAGTCGAGCCGGCATTATCCTATATGGGTATTAAAGTTATGTCTATCGGGCTTCTCGCATCAGAGGATACACCAATAATATGGAGAGGACCACTAGTAGGGAAGGCGGTAGAAGAAATGCTGAATCAAGTAGATTGGGCTGATATAGACTACTTAATCGTTGACCTCCCACCAGGTACTGGAGATGCTTCACTTAGCCTTGCTCAAGCAATTCCTCTTACAGGAGTAGTTATCGTTACTACTCCTCAGGATGCAGCTTTAAGAATTGCATTGAAAGCTTTAAGAATGTTCCAGAAGCTTAACGTTGAAGTAGTAGGTATAGTGGAGAATATGAGTTACTTTGTCTGCCCAAAATGTGGTTCTAGAATAGAGATTTTCGGGTCTGGGAACGTGTATAAAATATGCCAGGAACTTGGAATCCCATATCTTGGTGAGGTACCCTTATGCCCAGAGGTTAGAGAGAGTGGTGACCTAGGTAGACCGGTAATTATTAGAGACCCAGATTCTCCAGCTAGTAGAGCATTCATAGAGATCGCTGAGAAGATTGCAGGAAGAATCAGTATTCTAGTCAGGAGTAGGATAGAACAATCTGAAGCATCTGAAAAAGAAGATTCTTCATAGAATTTATATAATGGGCTCCAGACCCGGGATCTTTATCCTATTGTACAGTATATCTAGAGCTTTTAACATAGAGTATATCCATATGAAGTAGGTTATAGTTATGAAAGCATAGGTTTCAAGAGGTCTAAAAGTTTGAGCTGTAATAGATATCCCTGTATTCAGGAACTCTCTAACACCTATAACTATTAGAGCTGTAGTACTTTTACCCATCGATGCAAGCTCATTAGACCATGCAGGTATAACAATCCTTAATGCTTGTGGAATAACAACGTACAGGAAGATCTTCCACATAGGTAGTCCAAGTGATAGAGCCGCCATTAGCTGATCCTTGAAGACTGCTTCCATAGCACCTTTCAAGTATCCTTTCTGGTAAGCTCCACTATTCAATGCTAAAGTCAATATAGCTGTAACCATAACATCCATACTAATACCAGTTATCATTGGGATGGTGAAGTAAAATATGAAGAGTTGAACAATCAAAGGTGAACCTCTAAAGAATTCAACATAAATATTCACGATTATCTTAACGATCCTACCTCCGAAAATATCTCCTAATGCTGCTAGGATACCTAGTATTAATCCTAGTCCAACTCCTATGAGAGTTACCTCCACTGTTATTAGGAAACCAGTTATTATGAAGGTTGAATAATCGAGCAGGAATAACATCTATTAATGCATCACCCCAATATCTTCGCCATGAATTTCTTGGCTCTCTCAGTATTTGGAGATGTGAAGAAGTGATCTGGAGAACCAACTTCTATTATCTGACCCTGGTCCATGAATATCATTTCATCTGCGACTTCCCTTGCGAAGCGGAGCTCATGGGTTGCTACAAGCATTGTTGTACCTCTATCTGCAAGATCCCTCATTACAGCTATGACCTCCCATTTCAACTCAACATCTAGAGCAGCCGTAGGCTCATCAAAAAGTACTACTTCTGGATCCATGGAAATTGCTCTAGCGATCCCAACTCTCTGTTGCTGACCTCCAGAAAGCTGGGATGGATAATAGTTAGCCCAATCTTCCATTTTGACGAGCTTCAATGCTTCATGAGCTTTCCTTCTCGCTTCAGCGTCTGACAAACCTAGTACATGTTTTAAGCCTAGCATTACATTTCCCAGAGCTGTTAAATGCCGAAAGAGTGAAGGGTCTTGGAAGACGAAACCTATCCTAGCTCTAAGTTTATTTAAGTCCTGCTTAGAAGCATACACGTCCACCCCGTTAAAGTATATTGAGCCTCTCGTAGGCTTCTCAAGTAAACCGAGACACCTCAATAATGTTGATTTCCCAGAACCACTTGGACCAAAAATTACTTTTGTCTCACCTCTACCTATTCCTATAGAAACATTATTTACTGCTATAACTTTTCCATAAACTTTCGTTAAGTCTTGGCATTCTAGTATGCTTGTCATAGCCCCAGCTCCCTCTTCTTACGGCTGCCCCATTTATCTAGGTAAGTAGCGGCTGGGAAAGTCATGACTACGTATATTATTGCAGAGGCGATGTAAGGAAGGATTAACGATCTTTGTGATGCTCTGAGAATATCTGTGTGCTTCATTAACTCTATCACTCCGATGATGAATGAGTATGCTGAATCTTTTATTAGTAGTGCAATTTCACTACCTAAGCCTGGTACGGCTAGAAACAATGCTTGTGGTAGAATAACATACCTCATTGCTTTTAATTGTGTTAAACCAATAGATATGGCTGCAAGCATTTGTGTTCTACCTACACTGCCGATAGCACTTCTAAAGATCTGGGATTGGTTTGCTCCACTCACTATTCCTAAGGAGATTACAGAAGTGAAGAATGGGTCTTTGAAGACCGGGACTAACGGCCCAATACCAAAATACAAAAGTAGCATTACCGCGAGCACTGGAACAGACCTAAAAAACTTTTCATAACTATCTGAAAAATATCTTAGAGGAGCTACACCGTATATTCTCATGAATGCCAGAGACACTCCTAAGCCTAGGCCGAGTAAAAAAGATAGGAAGGATATTGCTAGGGTTACTGGGACTGCTTTCAGCAGGAATGTTATTTGTTCAAGTGGCGTCATGGTTATTTACAGGTTATCTAGCTTGGAGGTGCGGTCCACTTCTCGTATAGTTCAGCAACTTTACCTTCAACTATTAATTCAGAAAGTACTCCATTTATTTTCGATACAAGCTCATCAGAATCTTTATGAGCTATAAATGCGACTGGCCAGTATGGTTTACTGAAGACAACGAGTAAAGGTGTTTCTTCAGTCATTATCCACCAAGTGGTTACAGGTGTCTCTGCATAGAGTGCATCAATCCTACCCAACTTTAGGTCTTCTAGAGCTACACCAAAATCATCATAAGACCTGGCAGCCTCCGAAGAAATCACGCCCCTCTTAACTAGATCCATTAACTCTGCTTCTTGAGTCGTTCCAGACCCGGTGCCTACAACTAGCTTGTAATCTGCAACCTGCTCTAGTTTCTCAAGCCTAGTTATTCCAAGCTTCTCAGCTTTATCTTTCAGCATTATTAACTGTGATTCAGTTATAGTGTGATATAGAGTGTACTGAACTACTTCTAGTCTTTCAGGGGTTACAGAGAAACCGCTAACCCCTAAGTCGATATCTTTATGCTCAACTGCTACTATAATCGTAGCGAAATCCATCGTTCTCCAATCTACTTTTAACCCGAGTCTCTCAGCAATCAATTCCATCAATTCTACTTCAAAACCTGTTAATTTTCCTGTTTTAGGATCTAAGAACTCGAATGGAGGCCAGTCTGGAGATGTCCCAACGATTATTGCCCCCCTCTTTTGAATATTCTCCCAAACAACATCTCTGGCGGCTCCCGTTACTGTTTTTTCAATAGTAACAGTCTGAGTTATAGTTTGAGCTGCTCCCACAGTCGTAGTGTAGGTGCTAGTAACTGTGATTTCTCTGGCAGGAATTAAGAATGGCTCAACAGCTGCTACGGCGGCAAGTATTACGATTATTGCGGCAAGGAGAGCGACTACTCTAGAGATGCCTTTAATACTTTTTCGAGAATACATACTCCTACGCACGTAGTATTATTGATTACAATGATTATTAAAAGTTTTCTAGAATATTTATCCTACTTTATTCTTCTTCTACGAAATCCGATATCTTCGGTATACTTAATGGAAGTCCCTTTCTCTTTCTTATCTCTTCTATGACTTTATCTCTTATTGATGAGGGCACAGGCTTCCAAGCATAGAACTCTGTCGCCCAGAATGCTTTACCCATTGTTGCTCCACGCATAACCTCGCTCAAGTCGAAGGTCTCAGCCGCAGGGATCTCTCCTGAGACAACTGTTATATATTCTTGTTGAGCAATCTGTAGTATTCTACCTCTCTTAGATGTCATGACGCTTGTCACCGCGCCCATTAAGTCTGGTGGGACTTTGGCTTCAATCTTCAAAACTGGTTCAAGTAGTATTGGGTTTGCACTTAATATGCTTGCATACATGCTTCTCCAGGTTGCTGGAGCTATCTGAGCATATCCTCTATGAACTGGATCTTCATGTAGTTCAACATTTACCAATATCGCTTTTATACCACGCATATTCTCTCCAGCTAGCGGGCCTTCTTGTACAACTCTCTGGAATCCTCCAATAATCATCATTTTACTTTCTTGAAGGTATTGTGCACCCTTAGTCATGTCAACAAGGATGTTTCCTCTAGGGTCGATCGACCAGACACCTCTAGCCATATCTGCATCCCATCCATGGTCTCTAAGTATCTTAGCTATCTGCTTTCTATCCATTTCATCAAATAACTCTCCTCTTCTAATAAGCTCTATGATCTCTTCTTCAAGTGGTTCGACTTGAATATAGATTCTATTATGCCTATTGGGGGATTTCCCTTCAAATACTCTTCCCGCCTGGGTAATGGTTTCTCTGTAGAGGATTATTGGTTTACTGGCTACTACTTCAAGGCCAGCCTTAGCTATCCATGTTAAAGCAATCTCTAGATGAAGTGTACCCATACCGCTTATCAGGTACTCGCCTGTTTCAGGTCTCACGGTAGTTACAAGGGTGGGGTCCTCGATGCTAAGCTTATTCAAGAAGTCTACTAGCTTCGGGAGGTCTCTACTATGCTTAGGTTCAACAGATATTGTAACAACCGGTTCAGATACATACTTTAAAGATTCAAAGGGTATAGTCTCAGCAGTGGCTAAAGTATCTCCTGCTCTAGCTTCTTCTATTCCAAGGAGTGCGGGAATATTCCCTGCGGGTAGGGTCCCAACAATCTCTCTATTTGGACCCATGTAAACTGTAACCTGCTGGATCCTCTTCCTAATGTTTCTTCCAACTATTAGTATATAGTCTCCCTCATTTACAGTTCCACTGAATAGTCTTCCTGTAGCCACTACTCCAGCTTGTGGATCAACTTTAACATCTGTAACAACCATTACTACTGGTCCTTTCTCATCACAGTTCAACATTGCTTCTCCTACTTCATCTTCTATATTTCCTTTCCAGATCTTTGGTATCCTATACTTCTGAGCAATATGCGGTGGAGGGTGATGCGTTATAACCATCTCGAGTATAGCTTCATGGAGAGGCGTGTTCTCCCTAAGCCATTCTATATCATTGTTTGTGAAGGCTTTCAGAACATCTGAGAATTTTATTCCCTTCTTTTGAGCTTGCTGGAGCGTGAACCCCCATCTATCTTTCGCACTACCAATAGCTACATTGCCCGCTTGAAAGCTTACCTTCCACTTTTCTCTATACTCTGGCTCAGCATACATCTCTATCAGCCTATTAACTTCTAGGACTATCCTCCCCAGTGTTTCCTGTATCTTCTCAGGAGTAAGCCTAAGTTCTTTAATTAATCTATCAATCTTATTAATGTATAGTACTGGCTTTACTCTTTCTTGGACAGCTTGCCTAATGACGGTCTCAGTCTGCGTCATTACTCCTTCAACAGCATCTACGACAACCACCGCTCCATCTATAGCTCTCAACGCTCTAGTTACTCTACCACTAAAATCTACGTGACCTGGAGTATCTATCAAGTTTATTACGTATGGTTTACTGTCCATCTCATAGTAGAGAGATATATTGGCAGCCTTGATCGTCATCTGCCTCTGCTGCTCTTCTTCTAGGTAGTCTAGTGCTAGTGCTTTTCCAGCTAATGTTGGAGACAGTAAACCCGCAGCTGCGAGTAAGCTATCAGTCGTAGTAGTCTTACCGTGGTCTACATGGGCAATTATACCTATATTTCGGATCTGGTCCTTCTGGTGGAGTATATCTAAGATTTCTGAGATCTTCTTAACTCTAGGCATCTCCTCTCTTCTCCCCAATTACCAGCTTCTCCCATCTATTTAACGCTACTGATCCAAAAGGGTTGGACTCTCTAGAGATCTAAGCATATACTATAATCCGTATAGAGACTAGAATGGATTATATACTTCATCGAGATCGATCTGTGCTTCTCGACAATCAGAATTAAGTTAGAGCTTTATCACTAATGACTAGTTAAGCCGTCGATTCAGTTAAATAAAGTAAAGGATTAAAATCATCTAGACACCCATTTACTTAACTTGGCAATCCTTATTTTAGCTCATTTAAGATGCCTACTAACCTACTACCTTAGTATTGAGATGATGGGAATATCACAGTCAGCTGCATTAGTGTAGCGGAGCCCTAATTCTCATTAATAGGTCATCCTAGATCTGATACTTAAGGTCTATTCTTTCAATGATTGGTATGAGTTAGGCTTCTATGTCTGGCTTCCGTGCTAGGTTAATATAGTCTGTTCGGGGTGGTACAAACACGTCTATTACTAGTACTTCTTCGATGGCGTAGAATCCATGTTCCTCATTGGCTGAGATAGAATATGAGTCGCCTTCTGAGACCTCTATATTGTCTTTTCTGGTTGTAAAGTATCCTCTTCCTTTGATAATTAGCCCATACTGGGATTGTGGATGACTATGTAAAGGCACCTCCGCACCAGCTTTAATGTTAAACATCATTAAGAGACAATTGTCATCGTAGCTTAACGGCATCGTTGAAACCCCCTCTCTAATACTTATCCAGGATGCTTTCCTCCAGACTTTAACCATGAGATCACTGAGGAAGTCTTCAATTAATTAGTGTTTCCCATTTTCAGTGGAGTCTCCAAGAAATATATCTTAGTAAATTGACTAATTTTACGGAGTAACTTGGACAAGCCTGTTTCCGACATAAAGCTTTCATGTAGGTTCTATCAAGAACCAGGAGGATGGGAAAGAGTATCGTTAAATCTATCTTCAAATGGGTGGATAAAAATAGATAGAAGAGTAGTAAAAGATGAGTTAGAGATAGAATATACTGTAGAGAGTATTGATGGATTGGAGATTATATTATCATTAAAAAGCAGGGTTGGCTTCCCGAACCTGGAGACGTTCAAGAAGCTTCTTGAATGCTTACTAACCGATTGCTGGTACATTGATATTTATTACTGTTTTAGGAATATCAATGTAGAGAGTGTAGCTAAAGAGCTGGGTTTACATTTCAACTCCAATGAAGTAAAGAGATTGAAGCTTGGAGGTTCTGAAATTCTAGTTGAGACATATCCCGCTGCAGGTAGGATTATTGTAAGCCATAGAGTTGGTTTAAGAGATATTGACTGCATTGAAAAAATCTACTCGAAGCTTTTTAGGAAAATCTTAATCAATGAGGTGAGCCAACATTGAGTGAAGAATACAAACGTTCACATGTTTTTGGGATAGATTATGGTACAAGCGATTTTAAGTACGGTCCTATAACGATCGGTGAGATACCCGAAGTAACAGAGAATAGAGGATACTTTACCGAGAAGAACTCTATTATGTCTAAAGTGATGGGTGTAGGTAAAGATATCGTAGTCGGGAAAGAACTCCCACTATTCCTTGAATCAAGAGAAGACGTTGCAGAAAGGCTAGTCTACCCTATGAGGAATGGTATAGTTGAGAGAAATGATGTGAAAGCTTGGCAAGTAACGAGAGAATTAACCAGTTATGCTCTTGAAAACTTTGCTCCAAGCGACCCAGATTTTAGGGGATTCTATGTTGTCGCAAGCCTAGCGGTTGTAGCTCCTAGATACATGTATGAGCAATTATTCGATATATTTGGAGAACTAAATACTGAAAGAACGCTTGTTAGAGCTGCTACGATAATTCCTCAACCTCTAGCGGTTGCTATTGCTCATAAAATCCCGACATGTGTAGTTGTTGAGAGCGGTCATGGAAATACCCAGGTATGCCCAATCTCAATGTATCCGATAAGAAATGCGGTTCTAGCTCTCAATAGGGGTGGAGGCGCAGCAAATGTTTTAACCTCGGAGATCCTCAAAGATACTGGTTATGGAGACTTAGCTAAAGAAGAAAAACTAGTTAGAAGAGTTAAAGAGCAGATAGGTCTCCTACCGAGACGGCTTGAAGAAGCCGTAGATTTTGCTAGGAGGAATCCGGACAAAGTAAAGAGGGAGATAAGGATAGAGGGTACGAGGATTAAGATAGATCTAGGAGATGAAAGTTGGACAAGATTCTTGATCGGCGAATATGTCTTCAATCCTGGGCATGAGGTCTTTCAAAGCTACTTCAAAAGAGGGATGCCTAGACCAAGCGACGTCAAGATAGGAGATACATACTTCTATGGAATGACAGATATGGCTGAAGCTATAATTCAAGCAGTTGAGAAATGCTCCATTGAACTTCAACCTCATTTATTCTCCAAGATTATCTTGTCGGGCGGAAACTTTAACTGGAATACACCCAGGGGGTTAGAAGGGGTCGCCGTCTCTTCAGATGAGAAGATAAAGATTATGTTGAAAGAGAAGGGGATAGAGAATATCCAAGCAACAGTTGCTAGAGAGCCAACATACTCTGTTTGGAGAGGATGTATAGTCTATGGATATGCTGTTCCCTACGATTTTAAGTGGAGATGGGAAAGAATGGAGGGATGGTTAAACTATGCGTAGAAGACCGACAATAGAAGATATAATATCTAGTCTACTGGTAGATGAAGGGTTCTACGAGGTATCGAGAAAAAGTGGATCGATGGAGGTGGATAGTCAACTAATCCTTTCTGATGGTAAAGTAGAGATAGCCGTGAATATTCTAAGTGAAGATTCATGTAATTCAAGATCTATGGTACATGAGATGTTAATTGAGACCCTGAAACTTCAAAGTAAATACGATGGTGTAATTCTTGCAGTACCGAGAAGATACTCAAAGATTATTGATGAAAGCGTCTTGATTAAGTATGGGGTAGGTTTAATAATCTATGACATGATGGGCGCAGATGAAATTATACCTCCTAGACTAAACAATAATAGAAAAGAAAAAGCAGAAGATATTCGAAAAAATAACCAGAATCTTCCTATTAACGAGATTGCTCTCATAAGGTCTGAGATCTCTAGGATTACTAGGATACTTGAGGAAATGGAGGCTAGACTGGATAGATTAGAGAGAGAGCAGAGAATACTAGCAAGTAGGATTAGTGAGCTAGAAAAGGCAAAGCCCTCTATAATCCGTGAAGAAAGAATAAGCCAGCAGATAAAGAGTAAATCTCCAGACCATAATAATGAAGAAGCCCTCCCCTCCTATCTTAGAGATAATCCTTGGATCGATATACTCTCTAAGAGGACGTGAATACTCTGAAGATAATAGTTCTAGGGTCAGGATCAATAATTCCAACAAAAAATAGATTCTCAACATCATTTCTCATAGAGTATCCTATGGGTAGGATGCTCTTAGATATTGGACCAGGAACTATAGAGAAATTAAGGAGGATGCATATCCACCCCAATTCTATCGATAGATTATTCATAACTCATTTCCACTTAGACCATACACTGGATCTTCCAGCATTGATAAAGATTAGGATGTTTAACGAGCTTGGTGGTCCTCTCCAAAACCCTCAGATTCTTAACATCTATGGTCCTACTGGTTTATCAAGCTTTATAGATAAATTCTGTTCTCATGGAGGCGTATATGGGTATCTTTCAGAGATGATGGGTAATCTAGATTTTCTTAGAATCCATGAGGTGGGAGAAGGTCTCGTAGAAGAATCAGGCAATCTTAGAGTTTATGCCGTATCTGTTGAGCATTATAATGGTTTAGCGTATAGGGTGGAGGTAGATAATGTAAGCATAGCTTATTCTGGAGACTCTATCTACGATGAGAAGATGGTAAAGCTTGCAGAAGGCGTAGACATCCTCATACATGAATGTTCATTCCCAAAAGAATTACTCCTGGGAAAACATACTTCTGATGAAGAATTAATAGAGATTGGGAGAAGAACGAAGCCTAAGCTGCTCCTCGTAAATCATCTATACCCAGCTTGGGAAGGGAGAGAAAGAGAGCTTGAGGATAAACTTAGAAAAAATACTGGATGTAAAGTCTACGTTGTAAAAGATATGGATATTATATATGTATAACGGAGATACTCCGCCCAGTTGATAAAATATCTGTGATAAACTATAGTTTTAAAGAGAAGTTAATCTGCGTAATATCGGGGAAACTTGATCTTAAGTGATTTCGACCTCTGGGCATACATTAAGGGTGGACGTCTAATTATAGAGCCTTTTGATGAATCCATAGTTAGAGAGAATGGCGTAGACCTTAGAATAGGTAGGATGGTCGCTAGAATGAAGAAAATCGATAAGCCCCTGGACACTAGGAATACAGAGAAGATCGAGGAATTCTATACTATCGAGGAAGGAGAAGACTTCATAATATGGCCTCATGAACACCTCCTACTCCATACTCTTGAGTACATCAAGCTTCCAGTAGACTTGATGGGTTTCGTAAACCTGAGGAGTAGCTATGCAAGAGTCGGATTAATCATCCCGCCAACAATCATTGATGCAAATTTTGAAGGAGAACTAACTATAGAGCTTGTAGGCGGAGACTTCCCAGTAAAGCTTTACAGTGGGGATAGATTCCTACATGTCGTCTTCGCTAAGCTTTCATCTGCTGTAGAGAAACCATACCAAGGGAGATATCAGGGGCAGAGAGGAGTTAGGCTGCCATCATTTAGGTAACATCTTCAATATACATTAATGGATAGCCTAACTCATCAATCCACCTCAGTCTTGCTTTAACTCTTACATCACCATACTCTACTATGACTTTAACGTCAAGAGATTCCGGGGTGATTACACCATAATTGTATGGCTTAATTAATCCTCTTGTAATCTTCTCAACATTAATCTTTATCCTTGTTTTTACTCTAAAAGGCTGAGTACAGAAGGCATTACTTAGAGCTCTTTCAAGTTCTTCCTTCTTTTCTAAGTTTACAGGCATACCTACAAGTTGATGGAAAATTGCTCCAAGAGATACCCCAGCCTCGAATATTGCATGCTCTCTATCAGTCAGTTTTGAAAAATATTTAAGAGCAGATGGGTTATGTCTTCTAGAAACCATACATGCTTACATACTCAACTATTAGAAAAATCTTATTTGAAAAGACCTTAGATAGAAGCTGACTGCGTAATATAGAAATATTTAACAACCTCCTTGGAAAGAAGTATACTTGGGGACTGCTGGAAGTTGAGTATAGTATTGTATAGGCCTGACGCAGTACTGGTATGGCGTATTGATGAAGTCGTAAAAAGACTAAGATGGTATAGGTCAGTTATGTTGAATAAGACTCCAGCGAAGTTTATGATATTAAAGTCTATCCCTATAGATGTCAGGCTTAATGATGCTTCAGATGAAGAATTGTGGAAACATAATGATGAACTGCATAGAGAGGCCTTAGAGTTATTCGATGAATATTTTGGGGAAGGTGCTGATCTAGATAAGTTGAAGATTGTAGAACCTTCTCTCTTAGACTTAAAGATTAATCTTGCATACCGTATATTGAAGAGATGTCATTTCTGTGAGTGGAGATGCGGTGTCAATAGATTGGAGGGGCGGATAGGCGTATGTAAACTTGATCATAGAGGATACGTATCAAGCTTCTTCCATCATTATGGTGAAGAAGCACCTCTCATAGGCATAGAAGGTAAGGGTGGCTCGGGTACAATCTTCTTCACATCATGCACATTTCACTGTGTATTCTGTCAAAACTGGGATATCTCACAGCCTAGTGGAAGTATTGCGGATGCTGGTGTAGAATCTGATGCAAGGAGGCTTGCATCTATAGCTAAAAGGCTTAGAATAGATGGAGCTGCGAATATAAATTATGTTGGAGGCGAGCCCACGCCTAATCTCCACATAATCCTTGAATCTCTTAAGTATCTAGATGTGAATGTCCCAATACTATGGAATAGTAACATGTACATGAGTGAAGAAGCAATGAAACTGCTAGTAGATATCGTTGATATATGGTTACCGGACTTCAAGTATTGGAGTGATGAATGTGCTAAGAGGCTTTCGAAAGTCGGCTCAAAGAAAGGTTACAGAGAAGTAGTAACTAGAAACCATCTAGTTGCATCAGAGAATGGCGATATGATTATTAGGCATCTTGTACTCCCAAACCATCTTGAATGTGATACTAAGCCGATACTTAAATGGATAGCAGACAACATCAAAGATAAGGTTTTAGTGAATATTATGGAGCAGTATAGACCTGAACATAAAGTCATCTTAAAGCCTGAACTCTACAAAGACATTGCTAGAAGACCATACAGGGAAGAAATATTAGAAGCATACAATTACGCAAAGCAACTAGGAATAATCTATGAACCAGTATCCTAATCTACGCTCTACTCTGAGGATTTTCAAGAAAGAATGATTTATTACCGGGTAGCTGGATAAAGTTATCTATGGATTTTGAAAGATTAAGATCGGACTTCCCCCTCCTCTCCCGGTACACATATCTAGATACTGCATCCAGCGGAGTAATGTCGAAGCAAGTTCACAGAGCTATAGTTGAGTTTATTGATAAATGGTTGTATGAAGGCGAGGATTGGGATAAGGTTATAAAAGATGTAATTGAGGCTCGCAGATTATTTTCTTCGATGGTTGGAGTTAAAGAAGATGAAGTAGCACTCATACCAAATACATCTACAGGATTAATTGCCGCTGCCTCCTCAATAAAATGGAGGAGAGAATCAAACATAGTAATTGCTGAACATAATTTCCCAACGAATTTCAACGTTTTCTCCTCTCTCTTAAGGAATAAGATAATTAGGGAAATTAAAGTTGCAAGATATATTGATGGAAGAATCCCCATAGAACAATACGAAAAACTGATAGATGAACATACTCAACTAGTATCAGTAGACTTGGTTGGATGGCTTACAGGATACGTTGAAGACTTGAGAACAATCTCCAGAATAGCTCATGAAAAAGGAGCTCTAGTCTTAAGCGACATATTCCATGCTGCTGGAGTATTCCCAATCGACCTAAGAGGTCTAGATATCGATATAGCTGTATGTGGATCATACAAGTGGCTACTAGCACCTAGTGGAGCAGCATTCTTATGCATTAAAAAAGAACTACTAGATAATGTCTTAACAAATTGTTGGACAGGCTGGCTAGGCGTAGAAGACTCTGTAATTGAGAGAATGGCTAAGGGAGAGACTAGATTGTTTGAGAGACCTCTACCCTTACTAGACTCTCAACCAGCTTGTAGCGCTTCTAGATATGAATGGGGTAGCTGGGCTGGGCCAACCGTAGTAGGGTTAGCAGAATCTCTTAGATTCTTTCAGAAAATCAATATAGAATCCAGCTGGAGAAGAATACAGAATCTTACATCAACTCTCATAAATGAATTAGTTGAGAAGAATTTCAAAATCTTCTCTCCAATTGAGAAAGATAGAATGAGTGGGATAGTGAGTCTCTCAACAAGAAATTCCTATGATGTTGCTGAAAAATTATTAAGAGATAGAGTTGTAGTCTCTGCTAGACCAGGAATCCTAAGAATATCTGTAGACTTCTATAATAATGAAGAAGATATTGAAAAGATTACGTATAAGCTTGCAGAGATGAGGGAGGATATAATCTAAGTAGATTTAATGATCTTTACAGGGTCTTTCGAGATATCAATTACTCCTGGGGATATTTCTTCTAGTAGGAAACCATAGTGACCCTCCAGCTCCTCCATCTCCCTACTTAGAATCTTGTATTCATCATCGATGTATAATTCTTTTTCACGATTTCTACATGTATGTACGATTTTCTCTCCAGATTTCACATAGTATGCTTCTACATTCTTAGCTTGCTTGCATATTAGGATCATCCATCTTCCATCATCTCTAGGTTCTGGTAGAAGACCATCAGTTGGGGATATATAGCCTGGAGACCTGTACCCAGCTCTTACTTTGCCACATCTTTTACACTTCCAATATTCAAAGACTTTAAGCAGCTTCTTTCCATCGAAAATGTTTACCAGCCCACCATAAACATATTCATGGCTACACTCCCTCATACTCTTACTCACTCTTTCTCAAGTACTACTACTTCTACTTTTGCCTTCTTCTTAAATTCTTCAACATCCCTACTACTTCCAACTATCGCTCCATAATGCATAGGTATAGCAATCTTAGGCTTAAATTCATTTACTGCTTGAGCTGCTTCATCCGCAGTCATCACGAATGTTCCACTAACAGGTATTAATGCGACATCTACCTTCAAGTCCTTCATCTCAGGAATGAAATCTGTATCTCCAGCATGGTATATTTTAACTCCACCTACTTCAACTATGTATCCAACTCCGCCAGCCATCTTAGGATGATACACAAGGCCAGGCTCTCTAAACTTATCAACATTATACGCAGGGATAACCTTTACGCCTACTCCTGAAACCTCTAACTCGTCTCCAGGCTTAACAAACTTTAACAAGCCTGTTTTCAGAGAGCTAATCTGTTTCCTACATGGTTCTGCAGCTACAATCTCTGTATCCGCTGTAGCTATTTTTCTTAAGTCATCTAGGCTGAGATGATCGAAATGGTCATGAGATATAAATATGTGAGTTGCTTTTTCTTTCGGCTTTATCTTGTATGGGTCGAAGTATATCCTCTTATCAGAGTGCCTGACATAAAAAGAATCATGCCCAAGCCAGCTAATCTCAACTCCTTGATACACGTATGGCATACAATAATGATCACACACTCTCTTAAAAAATTTCCCGATCAACCAATATAGCACACACGCCTAAGACGTAATTAATTGGTTAACTTCTAGTTAAGGGATGTGGAGAATAAAATACTAAGATATTTGAATTGGTAAACCAATGAGACTATACAGAAATGATGATTGATGTTCACTGTCATCTCACAGATAGTGTTTTCCAAGATAGACTTATCCAGATAATTAATGAAGCAAAGAATGTTGGAGTTCAAGCATTTATTAGTTCAAGCCTCGGATTTAAAGATTCCATAAAGCTTCTTGAATTAAGCGATTACAAAACTATCTATCCCTCAATTGGCCTCATGCCATACGAATTGGAAGATTATGAAAAGATGGTAGAATTAATTGAAAAGAACTCAGATAGGATAACTGCAATTGGTGAAGTTGGGTTGGACTACCATCCTTCAATAAACGTTGATAAGAACTTACAAGAGAAAATCTTTATAGAGTTTATCGAGCTTGCCAGAAGACTCAGCCGACCATTAATAGTACATTCTAGATCTGCTGGGAAATACGCTCTACAAATACTGTTTAAGCATAATGCTGAGAGAATAATAATGCATGCTTTTGATGGTTCAGCATCCTATGCTGAAGAAGGAGTAAAGAAAGGATATTACTTTAGCATCCCACCCTCAATAGCTAGAAGCCAGCAGAAGCAAAAAATAGTGAAGAGAGTACCAATCGAGAATCTCCTACTAGAATCTGATGCACCTGCTCTATCGCCTATTCCAGGAGAAATCAATAAGCCATCAAACATTAAAATTTCAGCAGAATGGATAAGCAGGTTAAAATCTATTCCTATCGATAAAGTTGAAGAAGAAACGACGAGAAACGCGCAATCTATATTCAAGATAAGAATAATCTAGCATGTTTGATGATGACCGGACTTGGCCACAACATTTTTCACACCATTATCAAGAATTGATATGATAGAGATCTCCTTGTAAAGATGATTAGGTAAATCTAAATGATTTGAAAGATCGAAGGTCGATCGAATGTATGATTCCTCACTCTCTAAATGAAGTTGATGATTTAAGAGATAGAATAACATATTCGTATCAAAATCTGTCTTCTTTAAAATAGATTTCAATATGTATGTCTAACTCTACCATCTAATCATCAATTCTTAATGACATCATCCACCTCATCGTATTATAATTACTCCTTCAAATAGAAAGGAAAGACTGATAGGTCTTTTTTGTGATAGATTTTTATCTGGAGTTTTACGACCTTAGCGATAGTACATCCAAGACATAGAGTTTTGAGGTGAGCTCAGATAAAAATGTGTATATACTGAACTGTGAAGTTATCATCAACAAAGAATACGTATCTCGAGTTATCCTTTCTTACCTCTCTTCTAATTCATAGAGTTTGCGCCCCCCACTCTTACCTCCATGTTGGAGAAACCGAGCGGAGCTCGCAAGTGAATAGACGCCTTTTATTCGTTTCAGCTGTAGTAATTGATAATCTTGATCTTGTCGGTCAGGTAATACTCTTTGTGTATTATTTTGAAGAGATGATTTCTCCCATATGTTATCCAAAGATCCAAAATCTATAAAAATAAGAAAACTTAGTAAAGAATGAAAGATCATAATCCTCTACTAAAAACTTTTAATTTGGAATAAGATTAAAGTCTCAGGTGAATTAAATGAGTCTAGAAACGATTACAACACTCCCATGGGTTGAGAAATATAGACCCAAAACATTAAATGACGTAGTCAACCAGGAAGAAGTAATTACAAGTTTAATGAATATCCTAAAAACAAAGGCCGTTCCACATATGCTTTTTGCAGGCCC
>Ga0185307_1000182_pt1 | contig 44345 bp, 44 predicted proteins | sample LHCtaG_FD_128010 | JGI IMG/M metagenome (GOLD analysis project Ga0185307, IMG submission 128010) | Hot spring microbial communities from Little Hot Creek, USA to study Microbial Dark Matter (Phase II) - LHC4sed_matched (SPADES... | ecosystem: Environmental > Aquatic > Thermal springs > Hot... | reverse complement strand
ACCAACCTTCATAGCATCTGCAGCAGCTACTACATCAGCTATAAAAGCCTCTCCCCTAGCCCACATATCCCCTAGCTCAAGAACACCAGCAACAAGAGCTTTCTCAACAGCTTCAAGAGGATCTATACCAGCCTCAATAATCTTTTTAGCTATTTTTAAAACCTCTTCAGGATCCCCATTAACAACAGCCTCCTTTAACCTTTTAATTAACTCCTCCTTTACAGACATTTTCACCACAACAATACAGGATCTATGGAGTATATATAAATTTTACTCTATTAATATGGTCAGCCCAGCCACATAATATATAAGATGTACATACATTTATAGGTAGTTCATCCATATCAACTTACATATTTAGCTTCAAGGTATTAGATATATAGATATCTATTGCATGGATCCATAAAATAGTTCCAAACACCTTACCTATTTCTGAATAAGAGATAGAAGCATAGAAACACTACAAATGGCTAAGAACATCTAATGCTAAAACCCAACAAAAATGTAGACTATGAGATTGAATCATGTTGTTGTGAAGGTGTTGGAGGTTATTGGAAGAGCTTTTATTAGAGAGGCTAGGAAGAGGGCTTCTAAGAACCTTGAGGTATATATTAAGAGGGTTGCAGAATTTGTAAAGATAATTAATCTAAATGTTAAGATCCATCTACTTAGAGGTGTTGCTGAGAGAAAAATATCTGCTGTTAAGTGATACAGATATTCTGTTATTTAAATGTTAACCTGGGTAAGGTTTTTGCAAAGCTATTGTTAAAAGGAATTAAAAAGCATTTGGGATACATGCTGCAACAAGAATCAAGGCTGATTAAAATAGATGCAAACCCTTGATGCAAAACACATATTATTTTATTCCTCAATCAGATGCTCGACGGCACATCACATCTCAGCAAAGCCGGACTCATCACCTAGATACCTACAGCATTGTCTATGCCTACAACATACAGATAGCCATTTAAAGCCACACAATCAACTAAATACGTGTAACTTTCATAGGTGCTATTCAGTTGAGGAGAGCTTACCTATGCTTATATCTCTAACCTCAATAACTCTAACTCCCTATAACCCAGTGCCAGTTATATAAACTGTTGACCCAATGATACGCGTTGCACCCGTGAATCCTTTCCACTTACTTTGTGCAGACCACAGTAGTTTAAGGCCTTCAAAAGGTGTTTGCCGCGTATTTATAAAGTTGATGATTTGACACGTTGACAGTATGAAGATGAATACCGTTACAGCTGTAAGTCTTTTTGAAAGGGATGCTGACTTGGCTTGTATTTTTGTACAAGGATGCTCACCTTGATACATCATATGTCCTATTCAAATACTGCACTGCAGTACCCCACAAAGCGTCTGGCTTTTCAACAGCTTTCTCAAGCCGCTTTCCCCATCTGGAGATGAATTCTGGTGATAGTCTTTTCTCCTCAATAATGAGGCTAGTAAACGTATTGGCACTCCAGTTACCTATGTAGAGTAATCTAAGCATATATGGATTTCCACCTGTGAGTCTCAAACATCTTCAAAGCTTGGCTTGGAGCTGGGTATCTTTTCGTAGAGCTCTTCAAAGCCCTTTCTACCCATGTTCCACATAGGTGTTAGCCAGCCCCACCTATGCCTACCGATTCTCCACCTAGACAAGCCCTCGCTAGTTGCAACAATGATACTATGTTTTCGTAGCTCTCTGGAGGGTACTCAATGAGGTTTAGAAGCATCTTAACATAGATCTCAGCCTTGTCTAAGCCAATAGCTTGGAAGGCTTCGTCTACAAGTAATGTAATTCTCTTCCTCTTCCACCTCTTCAGGAGCTGGTTTGCTAACAAAATAACCAGGTCTGCTAACTTAAGCTAACTTAATTGGTGTATAGCCAGCTACATCGGCAACAACCTCACCAATCCTCTCAACAATCTCCTTAACATCTGTATAAGCAATGTAGTCTCTATGAGCAACATCTACATAAATCGCATCAAAACCTCTCTCCTTCAAGATCTCAGCTGCTTGTAAAAGCCATGCAGACTTACCGCTCCCTCAGGGCCATACACATCAACTAGAGCTACAGTACCCTTCTCAGCATATCTATAGACCTGCTCAACACCCTTATCCCTATCAATGAACTCAACTTCTAAACCAGGAGCAAACCTCAGCCTAAACCTCTTAACACCACTAATTATTGTCCAGCACCTCTACACTTCACTAATAGCATAAATATACACAGCTATTAACTTTGACTGAGGAAAGAAGCTATTGAAAACTCAGCAAAAGACTTAGAAAAGCTGAGGTGGAATAGCGATGCAATTACTTCACATTGAGGTTGAAGAGCTCAGAGCTAGCTCTTGAGGAGTTAAAGCATTTACTTAGTGATGAAGAGCTTGATGAGGTTTTGAAGTCTAGTAGAGAGTTTAGAGAGAGGTTTAAACTGTGAATGTTTATTAGCATGAGCCTCGGAATTGTGTAAAGCAGATATAATCTAAGTCGCATTCTCAATTATGTCTGTGAGTACTTCTATCCCTAGGGTACTAGCTATAGCATTTGATTTTCTAATGATTTCACTGTCAAATGTGACAAACTTTTTGCATCCAATAACGCTTGCTGTTATCATATGGAGTAGGTCAAGAGCCCTGAGCTTTAGTTGATGTGCATAGGTGAGGGCTTTTCTTAGAACAGCGCTAAAGTCTACATCAACAATTTTTGCTTTAACGATATCGATAGAGTAGAAGGCTAATGCAATAGGTTTCTCTAGGTTAGCTCTTGAATAGACAGATGCCAGTTCAACTAACGCTAACATAGATACAACTCTATCCCTAGGAAGCTTATCGATTAGCTTCAAAGCCTTCTCATGATTAGGATCCTCCTCATCAATGAAAGATATAATCACATTTGTATCGATGTATGTTGTCAACGAGCTCTATCCTCTTCAAGAAGCTTATTTAAACCACCATGTCTTAAAACAAAGTTTTGCTTCTTAAACTCCTCAACATCTCTATATACATTTTCCCAGAGATCAACCTCCTTCAGAACCTCACTCAACCCTTTCTCAATCATGATGTTAAAAGCATGGCTTTTACTTTTCGCAAGCCCAAGTTTAATCATTTTATCAGCTAGTTCAACAAGTTCTTTACGAACCTTGATAGAGATAGTTATACTCAACTATAACACCTAGGTATACCTAGGTATACTTTGGTAGCAAAGTAAAAAGCTTTATGTACACCTCAGAGGTTCTTAATAATATCTTAAGTTGATTTTTCTAGATGTAGATGAAGATTGAGAGCTGAAATAATTCATAGAATGCAATGTTAATCCTTCTGTAAAGTTGGGAAATACATACAGTTACAGAGAAAGAATTGAAAATTTGTAAAGAGATTCATCGACATCTATAAAGAAATAGAACAGCAGTACAAAGTAGATACCCAGATAATGTAGATAGTACCTAAGGAAAGCACCTCGATGATGGTTTAGGTTTAAAGTTAATTATTTTAAGAATTATTTCTTAAAATTTTTGTTATCTTTTCTCTACAACATTTCTATCTCCTGCAATTATTATGTCATAGTCTACAATTTCTTTAACTATACAAACACTTTTTTCTGCCAATCTAAGTATCTCGTTCTTTGTATAGACTCTAGGCTCTATATCTATAGGAAGTGTTGGATCTATGAAATCAGGTATTCTATCAAGGAATTTCTTTGAGTAGTCGTTAGGAACAACTATAACTATGTCTGCATCTGAGAAAACTGTGTAATCTCCTCTAGCGAGAGAGTCTATAAGTATAACAGCTATGGCATCTTTCTCTAGAGCTCTCTTACATTCTCTAAGCTTCTTAATGATAAATTCATAGTTAAGCTTGAAGACCTTTACATTTACAGAACTCAATAATTTATATGTATACTCAATCACTTTCCTAGCCTCACCCCTCAGTATAGTAATCCATTGAAGCATACTCGGGATAAGTATTTAGGTATCTAGAGGATTGCAAGGAATAGAGAATAGATTCTCTACACACATAACAATAATGTTGTTAAAAAAAAGAATATCACTAAAGCAAATAAACAAATATACAATACTAAAACATTACATTAACCCAACTATAAAATTTTATCTGAGGAAAACATCAGTTTTAGTTACTATATTCAACTCTTTTTAAATTATTATTTCAATTCTAAATTATTAGAACATATAAACTCAATTCATTTCAATACATAATTAAAACAGCTATATAAAGTCAACTCTAACCCATTAGAACATCAACAAAATATTTTCATAACAAAATCTATGTTTTAATAAAAACTATAAAGCCTTTACTTAAATAATACTTATATAACAAGAATCAGAGATTCCCAAAAGGGAGTAGAAAGTAATTATGTACAGTACAGAGGTAGTGGTTTAAGATAAGGTAATAAGTAAGAATAACATATTGTTTTTATGAAACAGTTTTTAGGTTTACGAAGCTATGTGGTAGGGAGGGATGAGGATTCTCAATAGAAGTTATAGAGATTATTTTGAAACTATTCAATCGTATAACATTATTGCTGAAGGCTATAGATTTTGGAGAGTGAAGCCTTGGTCTATAGCAAAGGTTGTTAAAGGGAGGGTTATTCTAGATGCTGGTTCTGGTCCTTGTGTTAATGGGGTTGAGGTTGCCTATAGAAATAATGGCTATGTCATATGTTTAGATATATCGAAGTCTATGGCTTATACAGCTAGAGAAACGTTGAGGAGAAGAGAGGTGTTTGGAGATGCTGTAGTTGGCGATGCAACGAATATGCCTATTAGAGATAGCTCTGTAGACTCTATAGTAGCTATAGCTCTTGTTCATCACCTATCTACAGAACTTGCACAGAAATTCTTTAATGAAGTGCATCGAGTTCTAAAGCCTAGGGGAATGATGTTGGTAACGATATGGCTGTGGAGACAAAGAAGATTTTTGCTACAGACAATAGCTAACTACATAAAAACTTTAGGAGGTTTACTTGGTTACCCAAGAAAATACATAGTGTATTGGAATACAAGAAGAGGAAAATTCAAGAGAATCTACTACCTCTACACAGAAAAAGAGCTTACAAACCTTGTTAACAAAGCTAATCTAAGAATTGTTTCCCAAGGAACTACAGGTTATCTTAGAAAGAAAAGCGACAATCTATATGTTACAGCAATTAAAATCTAATGCAAATACTTAAAAATTGCAATAGATCTATAGTCTTAATCACCTTCATAGTTCTTCCAATATATTGAAGCTGTTAGAAAATATCTCATTAATCTTGAGGTTATTGCTGAACCTCTTGCCACTTTCTTTTCTTTTCCTTCTCTTCATATACCTTTCTAAGGGTTAGTCCATATATGATGCAGGTGTATAGATGGAGTTTATAGGCTTCTGGCCTATCCCAGTACTCGACAATTGCTTTTCTACCAAGTTCCCTAAACTCTTCAGCTTCTTTTAATGTGAATTCCTTTGGATCCTTATCTACATACCTCTTAAGCTCTTCAAATCTCTTGTCTATTTCATTAAACCTTTTACCAATTCTATAAGTAGCATAAATTATTGAAAGTATAGCAGATAGTGAGGGGATTATGATACTAAGCATAGAGATAATAGTTGTTGCTCCGCTATCAAAACCTCTATTACATTCATTGTATAGAAACTTTATAAGTATTGTGGCTATGTATGGCCATAGAGATAAGAGAAAATATTTAATTTATTTAAAAATTATTTTCAGATCTTTGCAACTAAGGGAATTTAGCTGAGAATCAGTCCTCACATAAATTTATATTTCACTATTTCAACTCTTTTTCTCTATCACTGCTTCTTAGATGTTCATCTGCCTTAGAGACGTTTAGAGCTATCCAAAGAGATCCCACATCTTGGATAACCCTAGGTAGAACTTAAGTTGCAACTGAAAGTCTCATCATTTAGAGTGTGGAGGAGGTTAGGAGAGCTTAGTTCTACTTCTGCCTCCATGTAGTAGCTATTCTTCGAGAGGCTTCCCTATATACTGGGTTTTGAAATCATAGTTTTTGATCATGCTTAGCTTTTCAAGTTTATCAATTAGCCTAGTCAACGTGACGCTGAGGGATTGCCAAGCCATATTTCTCAGCTATGAATCCATGTACTTGGCTCCACGACTTGCAGTTATTGGCAATTGCTTCAAGAACATTTCCTCAATCAAAAAGTTTTTAATTGGGATTTACAAAATTGTTGTTGAGGTAAAGGAGGTTTTAGTTATCTTTTAATAGAGAGGAATGATAAATAGGAGATATTATGTCTTAACCTTTATAGTTCTTTTAGTTGTTGTAGCAGTGTCTATATTTAGTATTGCAATGATGATAGAGTTAAGAAGATATGCATCGTTTCTTGGATCTCAAGCTAAGTTTTTAATGGTTTTATCATGGCTAATTATAATAATGGGTTCACTTGCTATGGGTTTGTTCACGAGAAAGAGCTATAGATTTGCTCTCAACTTAACCATGGTGATGCTGGTTGCATGGCTTGTAGTAAACTGGGTGCTTGCCTATAAGTGGGGACTTCTAAACACAGACTTTCTTATCAAGATCATACAGCTCTCTATACCGTTTTCAATGGTGCTAACTTTCATTCTTATGATATTCTCCATTATTATTTACCGAAGAAAGTGTAAAACAGTTAATGACTATATAGCAGAAGCATTGAAGAAGACATCTTAAATCAGTTAGCAGTGGGCTTTAAAGTTTGATCTTCAGATGTAGATTAAACGATGGTATAAAATTCATCTCTAAATCTATGTCTCTAGCTAAAGTGTTTACTCTATCCTCAAGAACTGAGCTAAACCTTATTACATGTTTAAACCATGTATCATAGATGCTATTTCGATAAATTAAACTATTTAGTGTAGTGAAATTTAAAAAGGTAATGTTCTATTACTGGATATTGTATATGAAAACGAGATGTAATGTCATACAATTAACTGTAAAGCTTATAGACTAAAGCGCTACTGGATTGAATAAGATATTTGTAGATAATTGATAATGGCTTAAAGGATTTACTTTATATCGATTCCAGCATTTCAAGTTTAGGCTGTTTCGTAGTTGATATTTATGGGTTAGGTTTATAAGTGTTTGTTTCATCTATTTTTATCAGAGTCTGTTTAGGCGATGGAAGCTATGCTCTAAGCCTAAGCTAGTTAAAATTAAATGGGAGCTTTGTGCCATTAAGCTCTACAGCCACCCATGAACCTACACCGATAGCATGTGAGGTGTAGGCGAGGTGGAAGCCCCTAGATACAACAAATAAATACAATAATGAGAATAAACATCTAGAGACAAACGGAAACTGGAAAGGGTTTAGACATAGATTAAAATATCTTCAAAAGGCTTGTGTTTTATTTACGAAATTTTGCTTTGTTGTTTCCATGAGGAATGTGAGGGTAGGGCGTATTGATTTTATTGTCTACTTATGGTAGGAGTCTTCTCGATAGTAAAACTGCTAGTCTTATTGCTTCTAATGTAGCTGTTTCGTCAGCTGTGCCTTTGCCTGCTTTTCCCCATACAGTTCCATGGTCTGGTGAAGTTCTTATGAATGGCAGTCCAAGGGTCATGTTAACCCCCTCCATAAAACTCACCATTTTAACTGGGATATGTCCCTGGTCATGGTACATCGCTATAACTGCGTCGAATTCCTTATTGTAGTAAGCTCTATAGAATACTGAATCTGGTGGATATGGCCCTTCTGCATCGATGTCATTCTTTATAGCTAGCTCTATAGCTGGAATTATCTCCTTTTCCTCTTCATCGCCAAATAACCCACCTTCGCTAGCATGTGGATTCAACCCCGCTACAGCTATCCTTGGTTTCTCTATGCCAAAGAGCTTAACCAATGCTTCATGGGTAAGCTTTATAGTAAGATATATGTTGTCTTTCTTTATCAACTCAGCAATGGCTTTTTTAAGAGAGACATGTGTAGTAACATGAGAGACTTTTAAGTGCTTGGCAATCAGCATCATTTTCACAGTCTTTACACCAGCTAAATTTGCTAAAAGTTCTGTGTGGCCTGGATAGCTATACCCTGCTAGATAGAGGCTTTCCTTACTTATAGGAGCTGTGACTAATGCATGAGCTTTTCCTTTCTGTATAATTTTAACAGCATTAACTATATATTCATAAGATGCTTTTCCACCCATAGCAGAGGGTTTACCATATATCAATTTCTCAAGATCAACATTGTTTAGGTCTATAACCCCTATTTGAAAAGGTTTCTCTATAAGCTCCTCTGGATCTTTAACAGAAACCAGGTTTAGGTTATAGGCTTTCACTATCTCCTTAGCCCTCTTCAGCACCTTCATATCACCTAGAATCACATATGTAGCAATCCCTTGGATCTCAGGATGTGACAAAGCTTTGAGTATAAGCTCTGGTCCAGAACCTGCAGGATCCCCCATTGTAACTAGAATCACGGGTTTAGCCATTTTGCAAACACCTTATGATATCAACCTGTATAAAACTCTTATAAGCGTCCATTCATCGCCAAAACCACCAGCCTTAGTTGCAAACTTTAATTCTGTGTTGGCAATCTTTAGTAGAGGAAGACCTGGCTCTATCTCCCCTACAACTTCAAGTGTTTCAAAACCAAGATGCTTAACTATTGCTAGTGCTGTATCACCACCACTTAGAAATACACCACTAAGCCTACCCATTTCTATATCCTTTATTAAAGATGAGCATAGTCTACCTAGATAATCCATAATCAGTTCCCCTAATGCTATTTTATCAATACCTAGCTCCTTCGCAATTTTTTCTCCCTGTCTAATTTGTTCATCGTAAAAAGCTGAAGCCAGTATTATAGAGAGGGGTTTAGTGTTACAGTTCTCCATGATTTTACCTATAACATCTCTATACTCATCATTGAAATTCTTTATCAGCCTTTCAATATCTAACGCTATAAATATGTGGTTTCCCCCTGTATTGATCAGCTTAATGATTTGTTTTCGCATAACATCATTAGCAGATCCTATACACATGAAGACTGGTTTTCTATGGCTTGGGCTTATCATAGCGAAGTATATTAGATGCTCTGCAAGCCCTGCTGATCCAATCCAGATAACTCTTCTTGCCCCTTCACATTTATTCACAATTGCTATCAATTTGGAGAGGTCTTGATCATTCTCTATATCTGATGATATTAACCTATAGCTACAGACATCAAAGCTTTGCAAGCTTCTAAGCTCATCTAAATCTATATGTCTATATTTATCACCAAAATCTCTAGAGAAATAGCTTGGTATATAGGAAGACCTCACAGGTGTTTGTATATCTCTGCCAAAATATGTTTTATCAACTGGAATGTTGTTAAGTAGATGGACACCTTTTATAGTTATTCTTTTTTGCTTTGGATAAGCAGGGGCAAAAACAATTAAATCAGGGTTAATCTCTTCGTAAATAGCTTTGATCTCCTCCCTAATGTTCCCTCTCAACGTAGAATCTATTTTTTTATAAATCAAAACTTCATCTAGTTGATATCCCAAGCCACTTAACACCGAAACTATCTCCTTTACCATTTTCAGCACTTTTTCATAAGCCTCACTTGGATGTAGAGATCTCGAGTTTGTGTTAATACCCACCACATCATAACGCTGAATCATTTCTCTTAAACAACTAGTTGCTTCAGCTATCACCACACATCTATATCCTACCTTACTAAACTGAGCTACCGTATCATTGGCTCCAGTAAAGTCATCTGCAATGACAAAAGCCTTTTTATAGATTCTAATCCCCAAAAACTCTCCACCTATATACTAGAACATAAAAAAGGTATAAAATGCGACATCCTCTCAACTATTTCCTATTTTGATATATAGATGAATTGTTTTTGAGCTTTACAACTGAAAGCCTTGCTCTTCAGGGTGGGGAGGAGGTCAGTTAATCCATTAAATTATATACTGAAGATTTGGAGACACAGCTTGTAAAGAAACAGCTATGATGCTATAAGCAACAATGCTATGACTACAATCATAACTGCAATATATTTTATCTAATTCATATCTTACTATTTTCCTCTAATTCAAGATGTGGTTTATATGTGGGAAAGGAAGCTATTATGGAGTGCTCCACCCAAGCATTTTTAGTGTTTGTATAAAGTTTGTTGTGTTACTTGGTGTAACTATAAGGTATGTGTTGTTCCTTAGTTTGAAAACAACAGCTGTGTTGCTGGATATGACGCAAAACGCTTTTGCACCATTACCTAGCTTGAACCAGCCTAGTGCATAGCCTGGCAGTCTTGTTCCCCATGTCCTTAGCCTTGGCTTAAGATCATCTCTTGAATTTAGATCTGCAACAAATATTTCTTCAACCTCTTCCCGCTTTACTGAGAATCTGTACATCGGAGGAGCTTTAACTACTATTCCATCGCTAAAAACTGTTATTCTTAGCAGATATATTGGTAGAGCCAGTATCGCTAAAACAGCTATCATGACAATGCCAAAAACGATAACGGTTACCAATGCCGATGATGGAATAGGTGCTGTGAAGTCTATTTGATACATCTTATCACCTCTTCTATGTTGTATTGATTGCAAAGAGTTTAAAATGTTTTAAAGGGCTATAGCTATTTTGCATAGGCTTGTTGAAGGGTTTTGAAGATGATTTTAGTTGGATGTCCAAGGGATTGCTACGACACCTGTAGGTTGAGGGTCTATGTTGAGGGTGGTAGGATTGCTAGGGTTGAGGCTAGCAATGACATGTTTACTCAGGGGGTTCTATGTCCTAGAGCTGCTAAAGATATTGAGAGGGTTTACTCTCCTCTTAGGGTTCTCTACCCTGTTGTTAACATTGGTGGAGGTGTTTTTAGGAAGTTGGATTGGGATAGTGTTTTAGAGGTTATTGTATCTAGATTGAGGGAGGTTATAGATGTTTATGGAGTAGAGAAGGCGCTTTTTCTTGAATATGCTGGTAACAGAGGTATTTTAACTAGATATGCTAGTAGGAGGCTGTGGAACTTTCTAGGTGTTACTCAGACGGATAGAAGTATATGTGATTTTAGTGGTGCTAAGGCGCTGAAACTTGTCTATGGGTCTACCTATGGCATTTTCCCAAATGATATTGACAAGGTTAATATGGTTGTTGTCTGGGGTTTTAACCCAGCTGTTAGCGCAGTTCATTTGTGGAGAAGGGTTCTAAGCGTTAAGGAGAGGGGAGGAACCATTGCAACAATAGATGTTAGGTTTACTGAAACAGCTAGGCAAAGCACAAGGTTTATCATGGTTAGACCTGGCTCTGATGGCTATCTAGCACTTGGTGTGGCTAGATACCTTGTTGAGAAGGGGTATATAGATAAAGGTTTCATAGATAGATATACCTATGGATTTGAAGAGCTTGTTAAGCATCTTGAGAGCTATAGCCTAGATTTGGTTGAGGAGGTAACAGGTGTATCTAGAAACGAGATAGCTGAGTTTGCAGAGGAGCTTGCTAGCCAAAAGCCAATTGCTATACTTATTGGCTATGGTCTTCAGAGAAGGTATGGTGGTGGAGAGATAGTTAGGTCAATATCAATTATACCTGCCTTAATTGGGATGCACAGAGGATTCTACTATAGCAACACCGATGGGCTGCCAATAAATCTTTTTGATGTTGAGGGCAGTAGGTGGTGGGGGCCGAGAAAGGTTGTAAGTATGGAGAGGATAGGTGAAGAGATATATAAAGGCAACTACAAGTTTGTCTATATACACCTCCACAACCCTGCTGCAACTCTACCAAATGTAGATAAGTTTGTTGAAGGGCTTAAGAGAGAAGATGTTTTTGTTGTTGTTCACGAGACTCATTGGAGTGATACTGCAAGGCTAGCAGATGTTGTTCTACCTGCACCAACATTCTATGAAAAGCTCGATGCTGTTTTTAGCTATAGCCACAGCATTGTCTATCTCAATAACCCTGCTATAGACCCTCTCTGGGAGTCTCTAGGGGAATACCAACTAATGTGTGAAATAGCTAAGAGGATTGCACTAAGCAGCTATTCAGAGCTTTGTCTAGATCCCTACGAAGTGTTTAGAGTTGCCTTAGGGGACAAAATCTTTAAGAAGCTTGTTGAAGAGGGTTTTGCAGAGCTAGAGCCAAGGCCTAGAGATGTATATCAAACACCCTCTGGAAAGATAGAGCTCTACAGCATAGATGCATTAAAAGAGGGTTTGCCACCTCTACCAACACCACCTAAAGGAGATAGAATTGAAGAGAGTGAGCTTCTTCTGATAACCTCTGCCCATCCCCTCTACACCCACACGCAATTCGAAGACATCTATGGACCTATATACAGCGAGCTACTCATAAACCCTGAAGACGCTAAGCAACTCGGCATTGAAACAGGCAACCTAGTCGAGGTCTATAACGAGAAAGGAACAGTTCTACTAAAAATCAAGGTGGATCCCAGCCTAGGAAAAGGTATTGCATGGCTACCTAGACAAGCAAGGACCTACAATGGCAAAAGAATCAATGTGATACTCGATGATGGTGTAGATAGCTATGGAGGAGCAACACTAAACTCAACACATATAAAAATAAGAAAAATACAAAATACATAGCAAAATATATAGACATAGCCACATAAACATGAGAATCTATAGTTCAATCTCTTTGAATTAACATACATCTTTGAATTGCTTAAAAGTATTTAGTATAAGGAAAGCGAGATGGATATGAAATAAGCTTAGGCAAGAATTTTTAAGGCTTTTGAGAAGAGACTAGCAACTATGGGTGTAGTTGGATAGTGTTGTCCTCATAAATATTAAAGTCTATAGCTCAATACTAAACCTAGTGATCATAGAGCAGGAATTAACATGATTTATTCACCTCTATATTACAATTAGTTATTGCTTTGACTATTGAAAGCTTGATAAGAGTTTAAAAATGTGATGGTTGCTAGATATAGTAGAGGTGTTTTATATATGGATAAAGCTGTAGGAATTGTAGTTGCTGTGCTATGTATGCTGGTCTTGGTTTCAATGCTACCTATAGGTGTCTATGCTAGACAAAGTGAGTTAAAGGTTGTAGAGGTTGTTGCCAGTAATAGCGATGCCTTTGAAAAAGCTTTGAGGATTGCTGAGTCCCGTGGCAAGATAGTTTATGTTTTTCCAGAGATTCGAGGTTTTGCTACCCATTTACCTGCTAAGATCGTTGACAAGCTTCGTTCTATCCCTGGTGTTACGGTTGGGGAAGCTGTAGTTGTAGAGGCTTTAGATGAGGAGTTGCCATCGAACTGCTATTCCCATGGAACTGTTTTGAGCTGGAATCTCGACATAATAAACATTCCGACAGTCCATAAGAAATACAATTTAGATGGCTCAGGAGTCTATATAGCTATTCTCGATACTGGGTTAGAGCCTCAGTGGAGAAGCTACTTCCCAGAGGATAGAATAACTTCGGAGTTTGCAGCTGCTTTTCTAGGTGCTATGGCCACAGCCTATCAAGTGACAGGAGAGGTTGTGAATAGAAATGCTTGGGAAGCTGATACAAATGGCCATGGAATGCATGTCACAAGCACTATTATAGGTTTCAAGGTGTATAACTTCTACGTTGTAGATGGTGTTGCACCAGGTGCTAGGGTAATACCTGTCAAGGTTATTAGCAACGCTGGATGGGGTTTCTCAACAGATGTTGCTGCAGGTATTATGTATATAGCCAATCTGTTTAAGGCTGAGAAGGAGAGTGGAGGGAATATACTACCACCACAAGATGTAATAAACCCTGTGGTCATTTCGATGAGCCTAGGAGGTCCAAGTCTATCACCATTAGAAAAGGCTGCTATAGACTATGCCATTGAACAAGGTGTGTTCATAGTTGCTGCAGCTGGAAACTATGGTGATTTGGGAATGGCTTACCCAGGTGCCTATGAACCTGTGATATCGGTTGGTGCAGCTGGCTGGGTAGGTGAATGGTCTGTACCTGCATGGTGGAGAAATGCCGACATACCTGAAGATCTTTACAAGCAAGTTTATGTGACAACCTTTAGCTCTAGATCTAAGGATGGCCAGGATCTAGATGTTCTTGCTCCTGGTAGCTGGGTTGTAGGGCCATATACACAATATGGAGCCGCACATCCACCTTACTGGGCCCAAGGAGTACCGGGACAATACTACTACCTGGGCGGCACATCAATGGCAACACCACATGTAAGTGGGGTATTAGCACTATTGTTACAGCTAGACATAATGGATGGAGAAATAAATCTCACTCAAAGCCTTGCAGAAGATCTGCTTGAGAAATCAGCATATGAAATAACATGGTATAGTGCTAGCGTCTATGATCCACTACAAGGTAAAACCGTAGAGGTTAGCTGGAGTAAAAACGCTATAGGAAGTGGATTAATACAAGCTGATAAAGCTGTTGAACTCTTTTTGAGCGATTTCAATAATTAGATAACAATACATTTTTAATAAATTAACTTCGCATAACATATTACTTTCTTTAGCTATGTTACTTCTTGTAGGTGTTGTTTAAAGCTTTGATAAGAAAGGCAAAGTTTTAAGGGCTTTGAAGAAGGTTGAGGAGTGGAGAAAGCTAGCTCTTGGTGTAAGGTCAAAACCTTTTTGTGAAGGAGGTTGAAAGTTCGTGAAATAGATAGGTGAGGGATATGCTAAGAAGAAACCTGGTTTACTATCATGATGGAGTTGTTGATGTGGATATAATAGCTGTTTCACTCTCTGGAAAACCCTTTTTATGAAAAGACTAGAGATTTTCTATCCTATATACTGTTGCAGAAAAGATGTGCAACAATACTCGTTACAGCCCTTTTAGAAGTGTTTTATGTAGCTTAAAACATTTTAGGTTTTTAGCAAAGATGTTAATGAGTCAAGCCAATGAGACATGTTATTAATAGGCTATATGTATTTAAAGTGATAGAAGCTATATCTAATTTAATGGGTATTTAGCCCATGTCTCTAAAACAATTCACTGTTCTTTAATGATAATTACCATCATATCTCTAGCTCTCTCAATACCTACTTCCCACCAAATTTATTCAACGTCATTTGAGGTTGATGTGATGTGTAATGTTTATAAAGTTGTTGATGATGATACCTTTGACTGTTTCCCTGTTGGTAGAGTTAGGTTGGCTGATATTGATGCACCTGAATCTAGTGAGCCTGGATATTATGAGGCTAGAAAACACTCTTGCAAATCTTGTTCTTAACAAGAAGGTTTATCTAGATGTAGATGACATGTATGTTATGGATAAGTATTACAGGGTTGTTGCAGTAGTTTACATAAGATACAATGTAACACATCTACTAAATGTTAACAAGCGGCTTATTGACAACAGCTATGCCGATATTAGCGATTACTATAACGAATTCAACCCATATACATGGAAGCTATACGAATACTATCCAGAGTGGATAGAAAACCAGCAAACAACCACAATCACAACTACAAGAACTATTACTACAACCGCTACATTCCCCTACACAGTCACTATGACTACTACAAGCTTAACTATAACCACCACAACCATAGTCACAGTTACTCACACTCAAACCATTATAACAACAATACCTTTCACAACAACAGTAACCCAACCATAACAAGTCCTACAACCATTACCACGATAATACCAGCAACATACACTACTACAACTACAAGAATCTAGACTCAGACCCGAACCACTACAGTACCTTTTACTACCACGATAACAACATTTGTTTCAATTACTACAGTTTCAACAGCTGTTGCTACAACACTGCCAATAACAATTGTCACTGAGAGAACAACAACTACAGTATCAGTTCCAACAACAATAACAATATCTCTGGCGACATCCATTATAGCTACGACAGTTAAAGAAACAATAATTTACACAATAACTATGATGTCAATAACTCATGTTGTTACAGTTTATGAGCAAAAATGCTGTATGAAAGCGTAACACAGTTTAATCTCCAAATATTTTAGTGTTGTAGAGTGTGAGGCCTTTGATAAGTAACGTGAAGAGGATAAAGCTGTTCTTTGCTCCTGGTCTAGAAATAGAGTTTGTTGATAGGGTTAGGGGGATTCAGCAAGTTTTTGAGTGGGGTGAGAAGGGAACAGGGTTCCCAATAGTTGTTTTTGGCCCTGAGGGCTGTGGAAAAACATCCTGGCTTCTACAAACAGTTGAAATACTAAAAGAACTAGGTTTCAGTGTCATATACTTCAATCCTATGAGGAAGCAATTCGATGCTGAGATTGGTGTTAATGATCTCAAGAAGAAGGCTTTAGAAATTGTTAAGCAAGCTTCATCCGAATACACTTTGGCTAGGTTAATTTGGAGTATTATAGACTTTGCTAAAGAGGCTCTTAAGCATGGTAGGAAGAGGCTTGCTATAATTGTTGATGATGCTTTTCAGTATCTTGAGTGTAGAGGGGCTGCAGGTTTTGTTAAGGGTATGCTTGAATTGATTGAGCATCCTGTTGAAAGCTATGAAAGAATTGTTGCTATTGCAGCTACAAGTGAGGGGTTGTCTAGATATGAGATTAGTAGGCATTTGTGGGCTGAGTTAATGCCTATGTGGAATATGTCTAGAGAGGGTTTTGAGGAGCTATATGAAGGGGTTCCAAGTCCAAAGCCAAGCTTTGAAGATGTTTGGAGGTTTACTGGTGGCAATCCAAGAATGCTTTCAATGTTTTACCAAGCTAGGTGGAATGTTGATAAAGTTATTAATAGGATTATTGATAGAAAGAAGCTTAAATCATTCATAGCTTCTCTAAGCAGTGATGAGAGTAGATGGCTTTTTGAGGCTGTTGAAGATCCAGATACCTTGCTTACAAGAGAAAGGATACCATTGATGAACAAACTAGTTGAGTTAAACCTAATCGTCGATACACTGCCTAGCAGAAAAGAGTATCTTTGGATTGATCAACCCCCACCAGAGAAGGATCTTGAACTTGGCATTGGAATGGATATAGCATGGCAAACACCATTGTATAGAGAAGCCGTTAAAAGAACTTTGAAGAGTGGCAAATGATAATAACTTAAATACTGTTTCAGAGATGTTAATGTAAATAGTTTTTCTCTACTCTACAACAACTTGATTCCCTATCATTAGTTTCCCAATTCTCATCAATATAAGTCTATAACTCATAGCAATTTCTAAGATCCTTAACCTTTTTGGTTGCTAAAGCCTTGACAATCCTACTACTAAGCCATTGTTTATTTTAAGATATAGTGTGATGAGTTAGATTTATAATTTTGGATTATTTCTAAGGTTTTAGTGGTTAAATTGTCTTTGGATTGGTGGCATAGATATTGGATGTTTAAATCTTTAGGTAGGATAGATATAGAGTCTGTTGAATATGAATATTATCTTGAAGATATGTGGAGATCTCTATCTATAGTTCACTCTCCTTTCTCTGAGCCTGTTAACCAGTTAGTTGAGTTGATTAAGTTTGAGATTGTTCAGATGAATGAAGAAGGTTATGATGCATCTATTGCTAGAGATGCTTTTGAGAAATTGTTGAGGGGAGGTATCAATGTTGAGGTTTTGACCAGGTTCTATAGCTCTCTTAAAAACTATCCAAAGAAATTTAGTTTTCCCTATATTGAACCTGTTGAATATAGAGATATAGTGTTTGAAAGCGATGGAGATATGGATCTATTTGATGCTAGGTTATCCGAGGAAGAGCTTTATGATAGAGTCTATGGCGGTTGGCTTGGTAGATGTATAGGCTGTATTCTTGGTAAGCCTGTTGAGGGTTTTACTCCAGGGATGATACGTATATGGCTTAGCATAGCAGGTGAGGATTTTCTAACTGATTACTTCCCAGATATTAAGCAAGAGGATATACCTAGGGATAGGAAACTGCTTTTGAATAGAGTTGAAGATATACATAAATGGTTTAGAGAGAAGGGTAGTGGTGTTTTAAGGGGTCAGATAAATAGGGTTGTTCGTGATGATGATATCGATTACACTATATTGAATCTACATATTGCGAAGAAATATAGATTTAGATTTACAGCTATGGATATAGGTGAGACATGGCTCCATATGCTTCCATATTGCCAGGTATACACAGCTGAGAGAATAGCTTATAGAAATCTTGTAAATGGCATTCTACCCCCAAAAACAGCTATCTATATGAATCCCTTTAGGGAGTGGATAGGTGCACAGATAAGAGCTGATCTATGGGGATATATATCGCCTGGTTTGCCAAGAATTGCAGCTGAGTATGCATATAGAGATGCATCTCTATCCCATGTCAAGAACGGTATCTATGGTGAGATGTTTGTAGCAGCTATGATTAGCTCTGCATTTGTTCTCGAAGATATATATGAGGTTGTTGAAGCAGGTCTTTCTGTAATACCTAGGAGATCTAGGTTAGCAGAAGCTATCAGGGATGTGGTTAGCTGGAGTAGAGAATCTAGGGATTACTGGGAAACATATAGAAAAATCATAGATAAGTACGGTTTCTACAACCCGATACACACAATAAACAATGCAGCGATAGTTGTAGCTTCTCTTCTACATGGATACCCAGACTATGGAAAAGCAATAGCTCTAGCTGTTATGAGCGGCTTTGATACTGATTGCAATGGAGCTACAGTCGGATCAATAATAGGTGTTATGATTGGTGCTAATAGATTATATAGAGATTGGAGGAAATGGGTAGAACCGTTACATAATACAGTTGAAAGCTATGTAATAGGCTACAACGGTATAGAGATAAACGAACTAGCAAAACAAACAACAAACCTAGCAAAAAACAATATGCAAATACACAATAGAAATGGTTAAAGTTGAATAGCTAGGTAGCGATCTAGTTGACTTACATAATATAATACAAAACAAAGAAGATGTAGTGTTCATAAAATTAGCTTAGAAGACTATTAAATATATTATTAAATATATTGGGAGAGTAAAGATGTTTTGCAGTATATGTAGAAGTATTAAGGAAGAGGAATAATGCTGAAAAGTACTATTTCCACGATTACGCTAAGCTTAAAACAGTTCTCTCTAACTATATAGAGGCGATAAATGTATCTACAAGGGTTTAGATCTCTATATTTGTAGAAGAGAATCCTTAGGTTTCTGAAAGCTTTGCAGAGCTAAATCATTAACAGTTTCTAGTTCTGTACAAAGTGTTTTTCATCAATTTTAAGTATAAGATTCAGATACTGTGCTAAGCTATATAACTTCTGGGTAACTATAAGCCTATATCAGATTATACAAGAGGTTCTACATCAATAATGCCTTTCCTACTAAGTTACCATGTCACATTTTACACAAGTTTTTCAAATACTGAAGAGTATAGTTCTTAACGAAGTGCTGAAGCAGTGGCTTAATACCTTAAATTTTGTTACAACGCTGAGAATTTAAGCTAGGTGTAATCTAAGTGAATCTAGATGTTGTTGAGGGTTTTATCGAGGTTGAAGGTTTATATCCAATACTTATAACGGCTACCCATGGTTTTGGAGCAGATTCTTTTAAGTATCTTGTAAAAGCTTTGAAGCGTTATGTTAAGAGCTTTGGTTTGATAAAGACGCTTGATAATATTGGCGAAGTTATGAGGCTTCTAAATTACTATTCATCAGTTGATGTATATACATGGGAAATTGCATATAAGGTTGCTATTGCAGAAGACCTCTATACAATTCTTCCAACATTTAGTAAAGTAGATAAAGTTTCTCTACTTCCAATACCGGATTACAATCTGAATAAAGACTATGCAAAAATTACATTGTTTTGGAGAAGAGCTGAAGAGATTATTAAGAGTAGAAGGATAAGGGTTGTCATAGATATTCATGGAATGTCGAATAATAGTAGGTGGCCAGATATATGTATTTCAACAAGAGGATTTTCAACAGTTTCAAAAGAACTTATATCCAGAGTTGTTTCTTACCTAGCTTCACAAAGACTTAGAGTAGCAATAGATTATCCTTTTGCTGGAGGTGCATTTATAGCATATCTCGGTAATCCTCCAACTGTTGAAGCATTTGCTATAGAGATTAAAAAGAGATTGAAATTCTTTGGATCAGAGATACCGAAAATTATTAGAGGTGTTGTAGAAGTTGCTAAAAATTATCTAGGGCTATAAACAGGGAATTCACTACAGTAATAGAGATTCCAAGCTTAGTTAATGTTAATGAAAGTTCTTTGCTTTAACATTTATATCTAGTTCTTAGCATATGGCATAGAGTCTTTATAAGGAATAACGTCTATAGTATTGAGATTTTAAACAGTGTTTAGCATTATAGATATAGGCCTGATATAAAGTTTAACAGCCTTATTTTAAGAGGTGTAAACAGTTTTTATGGCTAATAATCTTATAGCTGTTATTAAATAAAAGTTATTAAGAGTGCTCTACATCGATTTTTGAGGTAGGTTTCCATGGAGATGGTGGATAAGATTGTTGTTGGTAGATATGTTGCAACTCTGGATAGCCTTAATAGGGTTATCCCTAGAGGTGCTATAGCTATTAAAGATGGTGTTATTGTTAATGTTGGTGAATATAATGATGTTAAGAAGAGGTATAGAGCTGATGAAGTTGTTGAGAGGTTAAACCACATTATTATGCCAGGTCTTGTTAATTGCCATGTACACACAGCAGTACCTGCTTAAATTGGCTATAATTGATGAAATGCTTCAGCTACCCCCTATATGGACTAGAGTTTTAGTGCCACTCGAAAACATGATGATTTCTCAACTTGCTAGAATTTCAACACAAGCAAGTATAGTGAATATGTTGAGAAACGGTATAACATATTTTATAGAAGCTGGGGATTCAGCTCTCATAAAGGTTTATATGGTTTGGTATGTTTTCATCGCCTCACCTCATTTCCCCTGCATCCCGCTCAAGTTTTCACAGGGCTTAGAGGTGTTCAGGAGACCCCAGAGACCCACATCTCGAGTTTTTTCACTTCACTTATTTCTAGATGCTCCGGAGCCTACAAGTATTTCTCATAGCGGAAGAATGAAAACTTTATATAAACCATCGTAAACCAATATGAAAACCGAAAACAGTTGCGTAGGGCTCATTGAGTTCATCCCTACCTGCTACTTTATACACACTACCTTAACTCCCTCTTTAATTGCTATATCGCAAAGTTTTTTATCAGCAGTATAAAACTCTGATGCTTTAATATATTTTGCTGATGTAATTTGTATGGCGTCAGCTTCGTAAATATTGTGTTTCTCTATAATTCTCCAGCTCTCGGTGATTATACCTAGCTTTAACGGAACAATCTTTAGCAATCCTAGTCTTAACATCCTAATTGTTTCGCTCAAGAACATTCCTCTAGCAGCTCTATACTCACTATCTCCAAGCGATCCTCTCTGACGATACTTATTTAGAACTCCCAGTATCTCACCAATATTCCATAGAGAGAAAGAAGGTTTAACCTAGCCATTCCAAGCACTTAAGTAGAGGGCTTTAACAACATCAGTTCCACTCTCAAAAACATATCGCTTAACCACTGCACTAGTATCTAAGTAAACAGCTTTAGTACTCAATATCTAGACTCCCTCAACTCTCTAACAACTTCTTCAGCTGAAGTCTTAGTCGAGGGCTTAACAGGCTCAACTACTTGAATCAACTCATTTTCAATAAGCCTAACTAAAGCACTATCAATACCGAGCATTAGCTCCTCCTTAATCAGCTCCTCAATAACACCACTAACCTCGTCTACACCCTCCTCAAGAAGCCTAGCCTTAAACTTACTCCACAAATCTCTATCAACAACAATCGTCGTTTTAACCTTTTCACCCACGTAAAGCACCTTCCAGAAGCACGTACTTCTAAACGCCTTATAAACCTATTGATTACTGAAAGCTCGCAAAATAAAAATACAACCCCTTTCTACCTCCTTTTACGATTTTAGGTCTACTCTAAATCTTACAACTGAAAGCCCTGCCTTCAGGGTAGGATGGTTGGAAAAGCTTATAAGCTGTTAGTGGCATAGCGGTAGTAGCTATATCTTTAGGTAATGGGCACCGACCTTAAGTATAAAGCCCTGAGCCTGTTCCTAAAAAGCTGTTGATGGGGTTTCTGACCACTTCGACTGCCAAGTGAAAGATGTAAACACGAATAGATGCGGAGCCAATGGGCCCTAGGGAACCTTAGCCCTTAAGGGTGGGAGGAGGTCAGATAAAGTGTGAGCATCTATATTGGAGTTCTAGAGACTTTTTATGTGTAGCAAACTTTTATATATTGGATAAAACCAGCTGTGATTGGGATGCATAGTTGAGTGGTGTCTATGTTGATAAGTTGAAGAGCAGGGCAAGAGCATTTCTAAAAGAAGCTATATCTGCTGAGGATCCTGACCTAGCTGTTTTCTTTGCTGAACAATCTATGCAGCTATATATAAAAGCTATTCACTATGAGTTATTTGGTGAGATTATTCGTGGACATAGGTTAAGAGAGCTTTTAGCGATTCTTGTTAAGATGTTGGAGAAGAACGGATTTAACGATGTTGCTAATAGTGTTCTAGATTTTGTTGATAGGTATAGAAGGGTGCTTATATTAGCTGAGGAGGCATATACTATGAGTAGATATGGTGAGATAAGCTATAGTGTTGAAGAGGCTAGGAGTGTGGTGGAGGTAGCTAAGAATCTTATAGAGCTTCTAGATGAGGTGGTTAAAGTTGTTAAGCTGGGTTAAATACCACTTTAATCACTTGAAAAAATGGAGAGAATATGCTGAGAAAATAGCTAAAGCGGTAGAAGACATTATACCAGATGCAGATATCTATGTTGTAGGTGGGGTTGCCGAAGGTAGAACAACTATATACAGCGACATAGATATATTGATTGTCATACCATCGAGGATTCTAGACAATGAGGCAAAGAAAAACATTGCAGTAGAGGTAATTGAGAGAGCTATCGATAGATATAGCCTACCATGGGATGCCCCTGTAGAGATGCACATAGCAGATGCCAAAACATTTAAAGAATATCTAAAAATATGCAGAAAAATAACTCCGATAAAAAGAGCTCTAGACAACAAACAAGCCCAGCATGAAACACGCAAAGCAGCTCCTTAAAATAAAACTATTTCAAATCCATAGCTGCGAAACCTGCGATAAAAAGCCATTGTCTAAAGCATTATATATACTATTGCAAAAATCTTGAATCAACAGTGTAATCTCATAAATATTTTTTAAGGATCTATATGATAGCGATGCATGTGTTTTCTATAGTTTACAAAACGTCTCATGAAAGTTAGTATGCAGTTTTATAATTGTAGGGTTTTAAAACCATTATCCCTGTCTTCATAGCTTCGTAATATAGTCTGGGTCTATATAGAGCTATGCCTACAGCTATGGGTATTGTGAAGACTAAAGCTTCATAGATATTGAGTAGAAGTGGTGTTGTTATTAAGGTTAGAGCCGTTATGGTTTTCAAGGTTCTTGTTATCCATATCCTTTTCCATAGCTTTTTAATATCTATAGACTGCTTTAGCTCTATGAAGAAGTTTTTGAGGATCTCGATAGTCTGTGTATAGCTTATGCATAGAGCTTCTATATCTTGTGTAGAAGAGGATCTTTTGTCTAGCTTCAGATCTCTACATAGCTCTTGAATATCTTTTCTAAGGTTTTTAGTAAGTGCTTCAAGCTCTTTCTCAACCTCATTGTGGACATCCACTAACATATACTTCCTAGTCTTTATAGCGCTATCCTGAGCATAGTGAATAGCTCTACCAAGTGCTAAACCAGATAACATCTTGTTCTCTCTTCTAGCATAGTATAGAGCTAGATAGTAGTAGTAGCTAATCAATGTTTTATCAACTGTATGGTGTTTCGCATAACCAATACGTGTAGAAATTTTGACCCTACTACTTCTACCTATCCTTAACCTATACCTAACAACTCTATCAGGAACCTTATCAGGCTCAACAACACCTCTATAAAGACTCTTCAAAAACTCTCGATCAAGACTATCTAAGCTGAGCTCTCTACAAACATCTTGTAGAGCTTGCGAAAGAACTAGCCTATGAATGCTCCAACTAGGCATGTCTAGTACATATATCGAGATACAATAAAAATTTTTACAGCTGAAAGCTTCACTCTTCGATGATAAGGAAGAGAACAGCCTTGAATATACAGACCTAAAAACAATAGCTTTAGCCTTGTATTTAAGTATTCCTGTTCTAGCTCTTCATCGGCAAGACAATCAGCTCAACAATCTTTTAAACTAGATTGTAAAGCAGTATAGTAAATCCTTGGAATAATTCAATGTAAAACCAATATGCACTAAATTCACAAATAGATAATAAGCTATGTTTTCGTATATATCTCTATCCCGAGTTCCTTTGCTGCTTTCAAACCTTTCTCATCTATAAATGGTGTTACTAGTATTAGTCTTGGTCTAACTTCTGTAATCCTCTCATATAGCTTCCCTATTCTCCAAAGCTTTGAAATAGTATCATCAGAGGCGCTTGCCTTAATCTCAACAAGTATATGCATCTGATCCTTAATAGCTATATCTATCTCTATCCAAGATGGGTAACCCAGGACCTCACCTTCCTTATCAAAATACATCCACTTCCCAACCTTAGCAACACCCAAAATCTCTTCCAGAACACCTCTCATAGCCTCCCTAAACGCCTCTTCAGACTCAATACCCCATCTAGCACCAATAGCGCTCAACCTCCTCTCAATAGCATCAAAACGCCTATCATGCTCCATCAACTTCTTCTCAATAACTTCAAACCTCTTAAAAGCTTCCTCCCACTTCCTATCGTTTTCCTCCCAACGCTTAGCGTTTTCCTCCCACCTGCGCCAATTTTCCTCCCAACGCTTAGCGTTTTCCTCCCACCTGCGCCAATTTTCCTCCCAACGCTTAGCGTTTTCCTCCCACCTCTTATTGTTTTCTTCCCATCTTCTGCTATTCTCTTCCCATCTCCTATTGTTTTCTTCCCATCTCTTCTCTTCTAGCTCAATAAACTTATTGAAGTCTTCTCTAAGCTTCTTCAACTCCTCTTCATGTCTATCAAGCCTCTTAAGAATCTCATCAAACCCAATCAAACCTGCTACAGCATAACGAAACTCCTCATCCTCTCTAAGCAGATTCAAAATCTTCTTCTTAAGCTCACTAACATCAATTGTCATAGGGATTCAACCTTATAGCTTTTACCCTAATACTAATCCATAATATAAAGTGTTTCTGGGATTAAAAACTTGGCTACTTAGAGATTCTTTGATAGCTTAGCTATATATTTGTTTAAGGAATAGAGCTATTGATTGTTTTAGAGAGGTTATTTATATAGGTTCGTATATGAAGAAGAGAAATCGGTCTCTAATAAAGAAAGCAAAAATATGTTTATCTCTTTGCATGGATAGAATATTCCCTTTGACAAACACGCTATCTGCTTAAGATTATGTTTTTGCTTAACATTTTTTAACTTAATGAATAGTTAATTTTAAAAACCATTTCTTGCCTCTAGTTATTCGGTGATTGTGTTTGAAGATGATTCTTCCAGAGTACTTCTACAGTCCTAGGTATGGACCTGAGTGGGGTAGTGGAGGAATCTTTGGGTTAAAGCATCATAGAGGGGTGCTATATTATACGCTAGCCTTTGAAGCTATAGCGCACTTCATACATGTTAGTGAGGGCCGTGTAAGAAGATATAGATTTGAATTTGTGGGATCTCTACCAACATCTGGTGGAGATACCTATAATGCTGTTGAAGCTGTTGATAACATTATATATTTTGGTGGTTGGGTTCATGCACCAGCTATATACAAGGGTAGAGAGAAGGGGTCTGTAGCAGAGATATCTTTTGTGAATAAGTATAGTCATGTCCATGCCTATAATATTGATGAGGACTTGGTAAAGCTTCTATGGAAGGAGAGCCTTCATCATGAAACTGATTGGGTTGGTGAAATCTCTGAAATAATATATGATGAGGTTAACGATAGACTTTTACTTGCGAGAGCAGATGGGATGGCTAACCTTGGGCTATACCAGATAGATAGAAAGGGTGAGAACTACAAACAACTATCGCAGAAACCAGCATTAAAGGGAGCTATACTCTTTGATCATGCATGTTTCGACATTATAGAGAATCCGTTTCAAGGAGCAAATGGTATTCAGTGTTTAGATCTTATTGAGGGAAAGGTTATATATACATACTTTGGAGATTTCTCTAAAAGATCAATTGACGGTGGAGATGTTGTATGGCCAATGACAGGTGTAGCAGCGTCTGCTTATGGAAGGTTCTACCTATTTGTTAGAGGAGGTGTATTTGCTGGTAATCCAATTGATGAAGGTATAGAAGAGGTAAAGTTCATTAGATTATTTGACTTTGTGAAATCTTGGTATAATGCTAAAAGAACCATGGCTAAACCTGTTGGTGGAGGACTTCTAGTAGCGTTCAATGCATTTACAGAAGCCATTATTAAACCAGCAAATGAATTTGAGAAAATAATGTTTACATATACAAATATTGTTGTAGCACCTAGTCTTCTAGTGTATATAACTCCCCCAACAGCTAGAATTGTTGGTGCTTTTGGAGCTAGGATAACAGGTATAGAGGTTGTTGGTGATGAGATTCTCCTCGCATGTAACAATATGGCCAACACTGGTAGATACAATGCACAGCCAATAGACGCTGGGTACAGATCACTAATCTCTATACAAACATCGATATTAAACTCACAGCCACCACCAATAAGAATAGGTGTTAAAGGTGAACAAGTAGAAGATAAAGCCTTTGGAGGGATACCGTTAGCAGGATACAAAGAGGCTAAACTAGTTATAAACAGCTCAAAGAGCAACATCTTAACAATATCTGAGTATGACCTTAGCCTACCACCACAAGAAGCCTCTAAAGATGTTGAAAAGATTAATCCAGGTAGAAACATTATCGACCTTCACAGATATGGAAACTCAATAGTATCGTTCAAGCTAGGAGAACCAGATCCTAAAGCAGTTATACACATAGACCTTATGTAAAGTCCTACAACTTTTTCAAGATCTACCATAATTCATTTACAAGATATTGATTAACTTAGCAGTTTAAATACCTTAGCTTCTGTGACATTGAATACATTAACGTTGACTAAAGTTTTTAATAGGTTAGTGCTCGCCTATCTACTACAACGAAACACTATGCAATATAATAGCTAATTAGCTTCATAGAGTTATCACCATTGTAAATGATATCACTTGTTAATTGCAGCGATTTCCAGTATCGATTCCGTTTGTTCCTAGATGCTTATTCTCATTATTTTGTATTTATTTGTTGTATCTAGGGGCTTTCTCCTCGCCCACTACTTCAATGGTAGCACTGCTACCTCTGGAGAGTTCATTGGGCATTGGGGTCAGCGGCACAGACCCTTGAGAGCTAGATGCCTGGGCTTGGGGCATTGCCCCCATCGCCTAAGCAGACTCAAACCAAATATAGAATCAGAGCCTATAAACCTAATCTATAAACATCGCTAACAGAACAGCCCATAAACTCTACTCTTATAAAGATGAAATTTCAGTAACAATTATATATAACTTTAAAATATGACTCTATACTAAATATTACGTACATATATAGTTAAGCATATAACTAATACTCTCCAAATCTTAAAATCAGCGTCTCCCTGTCCCCGGATCTATAGCGAGATCAGATATAAAGATTCATAAATCATTCTAAATAACACGTGACTCTACATTGTGTAAGGAACTATGGTTATTGTTACGAGAGGGCTGTTTTAATGCTGATTATTCAAATTATAACTACAATAAGAATGTTTTAAAGAGATAGTTTGTGAAGCGTTAAAGTATAGAATCTATTTCTTATTTCTATAGTAGAATCAATGTCTAGTAGGTTGAAACCCATGGAAATGGATCTGAAGCTAGACCTAGATACTCTATAGCTACATCCAATAAGTGATCACCTTCTTTACTAGATACTGGTTCTGACTCAGTTGGAGTAGTTTATGGTTCAAGGTTTTATCTATTGTAGTCAGGAAAAACAGTGCTTGAATCAGAACCGGTTTTTGCTTATAGAGCTTGATGAATTTACAGAGATTAGGTCTCCTATCGTTAGACTACAAGAAGGAAACTTTGTTTCGCATATCACGGATGGACAACAGTCTAGAGGTAAAAGACTGAAGAAATTTGATTTGGCTTGGGGGTCAAGTAAAGCCTAACGAATTTGGAATTGATGTATATGATAAGCTTCCATATCCTGGTGGAATGATGGTTTTCGCTATACCGCGTTCAAGGATATCGTTTAGCGAGGTTGTAGAGGGTTGGAAGGATCTTGAGCAAAACTTTAGCGTAGAATTCTATTTAAAGACAAAGGTCGCTGTGGGAGAGAGCCATGATGATTTGGAATATTTGTCTTAAACACTAAATTGCTTCAATTAATTATTCTTTGATGAATGATTGCAGAACTTCTGAGAGATAGTTGCTCTATGTATTTTCGTTTATAGAGAATGTTAATAAGTTTATTGATAAACTAAGGAAACTTCTATAAAATGGGGGTATAGAAATTTTTTACATCAAGATATTCAACGCTATTGATGAATATCCATGAACATATTATAGTAAGCTATGTAATGTTTTATTGGTATTCTTTTTAAAACATTGACATAGAGATATAGAGAGTTTGTGATTTTTCTATAGAGCTAGATATACTGTGTTTTTGATAGAGATTTTTATAGTAGAGGTTGTTGTTATGAGTATGGGTGGTGTGGTGTTTGAGGATATTGAGGTAAACATTTTGAGTAGTGTTGATTGTGGCTATCGCAGATATATTCGTATGTTATCGGATCTCGTTGCTATGGATACTGTTTCAGCTGTTAAAGGTAGTAGCGAGATGTTGAAGGGGGCCCAGCTTGTTTCATCAATGCTTTCTGAAGTTGGTTTTCGTACAGAGGTTAAAAGCTATGGTGGGCATCCAATAGTTGTTGGTGAACTTGGGGATGGGCCTATATCTATCCTTATATATAACCATTACGATGTTCAGCCACCTGATCCTTTAGAGCTTTGGGATTCTCCACCATTTGAACTTGTTGAGAGGGATGGCAAGCTTTTTGGTAGAGGTGTATCTGATAATAAGGGTGATATTGTTGCAAGGTTAGCTGCTATCGAGGTTCTTACACCTTATCTAGATAGGCTTGGGGTTAAGGTTAAGTGGGTTATAGAGGGTGAGGAAGAGATAGGTTCTCCAACACTATCTAAAGCTGTTGAGGATTTGAAGAATTGGCTTAAAGCCGATGGAGGTTTCTGGGAAACAGCTTCTGTTGATCGTAGGGGTAGGCTTCATATCCTTCTAGGTTTTAAAGGTATGCTATATATAGAGGTAATGTTGAAAGGAGCTTGTAGAGATGTTCACAGCGGATACTCTCCTCTAGTCCCTAACCCAGTTTGGTGTCTATCCCATATACTTTCATCTATAAAGAGCTGTGATGGTAGGATACTTGTTAATTGGCTTTTCAATGATGTTGAGATTCATCCTGAGGCTCTTGAGCTTCTTAAGGAGCTGGATTTAGATGAGTTGAATGAATTGAAGACAATGCTAGGTATAGACAGGTTTAACGCTGGGTTAGAAGGGTTTGAGGCTCTGAAAACACTCTATCTATCACCATCGATAAATGTTTCAGGTATCTATGCAGGTTACATTGGGAAAGGATCTAAGACTGTTATCCCCTCGGTAGCTGGAGTCAAAATCGATATTAGGCTTGTCCCAAGACAAGATCCGATGAAAATCCTTGAGAAGCTTAAGCAACATATAAGGAGTCTAGGTATTGACAAGTTTGAGATTGTTCTTCACGGGATGTATCCTGCAGGCTATACGAAACCCAACGAAAATATAGTTCAAGCATCTATAAAAGCAGCTGAGAAGGTATATGGCGTTAAACCACAGCTACTACCACTATCATCAGGGTCAGGCCCATACTACTATATAGCAAACTACATTGGAATACCATTAACAGGAGCAGGTGTAGGATACTATGACTCAAGAGCCCATGCACCAAACGAAAACATTAGAATTGAAGACTTTGTCAAAGGTATTAAACATGTAGCACTAACAATAACAGGTTTCTCTAAAACAATGAAGAGCAACAAATAAAAACCTTGGATATAGTGCTTAAAATACCGAGAAGTTTAACTCTAAGCTATTCCATAGATTTATATCAATAACTATAGCGGTTTTAAAGAGCACAACCATGTCTATAAGAACAAAGTTTATATATAGCACCCTCAGCAAATAATTCGTTTGTGAGTATCATGGCTCAAAACATAGATGATTTACTTGCTATACTCTCTATGGAGGATAAGGTAAAACTAGTTGTAGGTGTTGGCCTTGCTAAAATGGTTCCTGGTGTTGCTGGTGAGACTAGGAGTGTTAGAAGTGTAGAATCTATTTCATTAGCTGATGGACCTTCTGGTGTAAGAATCGAGGGCTCTGATAACCTGTGGTATTACGCCACAGCTTTTCCAGCACCTATAATGCTTGCCTCAACATGGAATCCTGAGGTTGTTGAAAAGGTTGGTAGGGCTATGGCTGAGGAAGCAAAACACTACAATATCTCTGTGCTACTAGCTCCTGGCCTCAATATCCATAGACACCCCTTGTGTGGTAGAAACTTCGAGTATTTTTCTGAAGACCCTCTACTCACTGGTGAAATGGCTGCAGCGTTTGTGAGGGGTGTTCAATCCACTGGTGTTGCAGCTACTCTAAAGCATTTTGTTACAAATGAGCAGGAGGTTAATAGAACTACTATAGATACGATTGTTTCTGAGAGGGCTTTGAGGGAGATATATCTAAAGGCATTTGAGATTGCCATTAAGAAGAGTAGGCCATGGGCTATAATGTGTTCTTACAATAAGCTTAACGGAAGGTATACCTGTCAAAGTGAATGGCTTTTGACAAAGCTTCTTAGGGATGAGTGGGGTTTTGACGGACTTGTGATGACTGATTGGTGGGCTGGCGATAACCCTGTTGAGCAGATTAGGGCTGGGGTAGATTTGATAATGCCTGGAGGCGACGATCTTGTTAAGTGGCTTGCAGAAGCTGTGGAGCGTGGTGCTCTACCTCTGCATTACTTGGATAGAGCTGTTAAGAAGGTTCTTGAACTTATTGAGAGAACTGTGGGTGCTAGGGAGGGTAAAAAGGAGGTTGATTGGATAAAACATGCTGAGATAGTTTATGAGGCTGCTTCAGAGGGTGTTGTTCTCTTGAAGAATAATGGTGTTCTACCCCTTAGCCCTGGTACAAGGGTTGCTGTGTTTGGCACTGGACAAATAGAGACTCTGAAGAGTGGTATGGGTAGTGGACATAATCATCCAAGGTATGTTATAACCATTGTTGAGGGTCTTAGGAGAAGTGGGTTGACTGTTGATGAAGAGCTTTCAGCTAGGTATGAGAGTTATGTGGTTTCCAGTAGAGGGAAGGAGAAGCTAGAGAAGCTATATAGATGTGAGATCATGCTTGAGCATCTACCACAAGATATAGTGTCTGAAGAAGAGATCGCAAAATATGCTGAAAGAAATGATGCTGCCATAGTTGTGCTTACAAGGATTTCTGGAGAGGGCTGGGATAGAAAGTCTGTTAAAGGAGACTTCTACTTAACAGACGACGAGCAGAAGCTTATAGACATGGTTTCAAGGCAATTCCATAGCAGAGGTAAGAAGGTGATAGTAATACTAAATATAGCTGGGTCTATAGAGGTGATGAGCTGGAGGGACAAAGTAGATGCAGTAGTGGTTATATGGCTTCCTGGCCAAGAAGCTGGAAGAATAGTTGCAGATACCCTTCTAGGCAAAATTAATCCAAGTGGCAAGCTCCCAACAACATTTCCAAAGGACTGGAATGATGCAGCTGTAGCAAAGGCTCCAGAGTGCTATCCAGGTATATCACAGAATAACCCAAGATTTGTTGTGTACTGTGAGGATATCTACGTTGGCTATAGATACTACGACACACTAGGTATAGAGCCAGCTTATGAGTTTGGCTACGGCCTCTCCTACACAACCTTTGAATACAGAAACCTTGGGATGGAAAAGACAGAAACCTCTATTAAGATATCACTTGATGTTGCTAACACAGGTAGCTACCCTGGTAAGGAGGTAGTACAGGTATATGTGAAGGCTCCACAAAGAAGAATACCAAAACCTTTCCAAGAGCTGAAAGCATTTAAGAAAACAAGGTTGTTGAAGCCTGGAGAAAGCGAGAGGATAGAGATAGAGATTCCCATAAGGGAGCTTGCGAGCTTTGATCCCGAGAAAAAGGTATGGGTTATAGAACCTGGTGTGTACCAAGTGAGGGTAGGATCCTCTTCTAGAGATATAAGGCTTGCAACCTCCTTCAATATCGATGAAGAGCTGACCTTTACATAATCATAGAAACAAACATATTTTCAAAGCTCATATATATTGATAGATTAGTAAAGGTATTGATGGGCTTATTGATATATAGAGGAATAGATACTCTAAGATATTCTATAGGTTAAGCTTAAGAAAATCAGTGCCCTCATGCCTCACATGCACTCTAGCGGAATGCTGTATGAAGACAAGAAACAGCGAAGTTGATTATCTTAGTGGACAACCTAACTGTGGCCACCGCCCATTCTATCATGGACTTACCTTCTGTACACTTTAAATATCTATTAGAGCTCCTACTACAACCGTTTATCCCTAGATAGCGTTTTGAGGTATTTTAAGGTGTTTTAAGTTCTCATCTCTTTTTCAAGAATTATCATTGTGATGAAACTTGGCTTAATACCATATCTACCTAGCAACTCCTTCAACTACCTGGGAATTTTAGCTGAAATAGTCACCAGTCCATAAACAACATCTAACCATGTATCTTACGTATAGATAGATCTATATGAAGTTTTCTGTAGATAAAAACATTTTCTAGCTATGAACATATTAGGAAGTTAAAGATGTTGATACATAGGTAGAGAGTTTATGGCGATGATGCTATTCAATGCTTATAGACAGGAATAGATAGGAGCTTAGCTCTTATATAGGTTTATATTATTTTGAAGCTTTGATAAAGATGTGATGCAAGATGGTTGAGGTGCTTAGTAAAAAGCTTTTTGAGAGATTGTTGGAGGAGGCTCGTAAGAGAGATATGTCTGTAGAGGAGTTCATAGCTGAGTCTCTATTAAAAGTCCTCAACATATCTCTCGATCCTAGTGATAAGGTTGAGCTTCATTTGAAGTTATGTGAAAAATATTTGAGGGAGGCCGAGGATTTCCTATCTAAAAAGGATTATGTTCAAGCTTCTGAAAAGGGTTGGGGTGCAGCAACACAAATAGTTAAGGCGTTAGCAGCAAAAGAAGGTAAGGAGCTTAAGAGTCATGGAGAGTTGCACAAGGAGGTTATTAGAATTGTTAAGGAGACTGGAGATGATGAGATAAGGCTTTTATGGCAATCAGCAATAGCCCTACATCAAAACTTTTATGAGAACTGGCTTCCACTAGAAATGGTAGAGAAAAACATTGGGGATATTAAAAAACTAGTTGAAAAGCTAAAGAAGCTTCTGTAGTATGAACCAACAATACTCTCTAAACAGAGAAAGAGGTGGAGATGTCCCACCGTTAATATTTATATTCACAGAGAACTAGAAGAAAGTATTGTGGTATTTATCTTGGGAAACTCTAGGAGATGAAAAGAATAATCAACAATAATAACAAGCTTCTTCCTACCATGTCTAAGGATTTTTAACAGTAAAAACAATTAGTTAAATTACACATCTGAGATTAATCAATAGGAATTGAGGTTGGTGCACGAAATTAAAAATCATGGTTTAGAGATGCAGCTTCCATCATTGATAGTATTGAATGCTTTTCTCTAAAGCTTTCTAAGTTTGATATTCTCTAGACCTCTTTCATTGCTTATTCTAATGCTTCTCAAACTCTATATCCGTCTTTAAGATTTTAAATAAAGCCTTCCTTGAACCCTTTCTTGACAACGCCTTTTGCAACTGTTTTGATTTTATATTGGTTTACAATGGTTTATATGAATCATCTTATTTCCATGCTATGTAGAATATCTATAAACTATAAGAATATTTATAAGCCGGAGTATCCAGGAATAGGTGAAGACCTTGAGATGTGGGGTCTCTGGGGTAACCCTAAACGCCTCCAAGCCCTGTGAAAACTTGAGTGGGATGCGGGGAAATGAGATGAGGCAATGAATAATATCAACTCATATAAATCTACATAAGAGCTGAACCCCCTCTGTTAGATTAGCCCTTGGAACTCTACCCATATAACCTCCAAGAAACATAATCTATAACTAGAGATCTTTTGTAAAAACTGATATATAAAGCTTCATAACCTTTATACCAACCTAGTTACATGTCAACCAGCAATGTCATGTCAGTGTCATGTCAGTTGAGAATTCTATAAAGGAAACATTTATATCCATGTTATGATAGTTTTACACAATTTTAAGACTATGAGGTAAGACTATGCTTCTTCGTAGAACCTAGAGGACTAGTGTTGCAAAAGTTTTTGGTGATTTAAGTAATAGCTATAGGAATATGTGAAAGCTATCTATATACACTTAATGGATGTTGGCACCACCTGCTGCAGGAGGGAATATATCTATGGTTACATCACCTGATACCTCAGTTTCAAGCCCTTTAAGAAGCTTAGTATTTAGACCATTTATCAAGATTATATACTCATCTAGGTTATTGATAATAATGTCTTTAAGGTCTTTAACCATAGGCAAAATCTCTTCGAAAGTTATTTTCTCTCTATTGATGACCAACTCTTTGCTTTTCCAGCCCAGTTTTTTCGCTAGATTCATGTAGATGTTTATATTTATCTGCAGGCAGCATCCCATGTTTAAAATTATGTCGAGAGGCTTTTAAACTGCTGATACTGCAGTAAGCTAGGGTAGGGTAAAATGAAGTTCGCATTTTTATGTAGAGAGCCAGTTGGAGGCGTTAAAAAGAGAATAGCTATTGTTGGTGCAGGTCCTGCAGGTCTTACAGCTGCTGGTTACTTTGCTTGTAGAGGTTATGAAATTGATGTATATGATAAGCTTCCATATCCTGGTGGAATGATGGTTTTCGCTATACCGCGTTCAAGGATATCGTTTAGCGAGGTTGTAGAGGGTTGGAAGGATCTTGAGCAAAACTTTAGCGTAGAATTCTATTTAAAGACAAAGGTCGCTGTGGGAGAGAGCCATGATGAGGGAGATGAATTCGTTGAGAGAAAGATAGATTTACTTGAATTGTCAAGAGCCTACGACGCTGTTATTGTTGCAACAGGTACTTGGAGATCTAGACGTTTAGGAATTGAAGGCGAGAATGCAAAGAATGTCACTACAGCACTGAGCTTTCTATACAGTAGAAGATTAGCTGAAATGGGCTTAGCTAGGTCTAGCTATTTCAACAACGTTAAAAGGGTTGTGGTTATTGGTGCAGGTCTTTCAGCTGTTGATGCTATTGAAGAGTGTTTGTCTATGGATATAAACGAGGTTTATTTAGCATATAGAAGAACAATTAAAGAAGCACCTGCAGGAATGTATAGGATTAGAGAGCTTATGGCTAGAGGGGTTAAATGGATTGAGCTTGCACAGCCCAAGAGAATAGTTGTTGAAAATGGCTATGCCAGAGGCGTAGAATTTGTAAAAGCTCAGCTAGGGCCACCTGATGAAACTGGTAGACCCAGACCCCTACCTATCCCAGGAACAGAGTTCGTTATAGAGACAGACCTTGTAATACTTGCTGTTGGCGAAATACCAACACCTCCAATCTATGTTGGAGACATAGTTAAATATGTTGATCCATCTGGAAAACTCAATGTTGGAAACGACTATAGGATACCAAACACCAACATCTTTGCTGTTGGCGATGTAGTTACAGGTCCTTCAAAAATAGGGTTGGCTGTGGACCATGCACTAAAAGCTGTGAAAGCTATAGATGCAATGCTTTCAGGAGAAAAGGTTAGGGTTGAAGATATGTTAAAGAAGTTGAAACCTGTTGAAAAGCAGATGCTAGAGTTTACACCATGGAGTGATAGCGTAGCTAAGTCGATATGCGATTTTCTAAACAGGTATGCAGAGGTAGACTTAGGCGTATGTCTATCTATGGCACCGTTTATAAGAGTATTTGACTACAGCAAATGTATTGGATGCGAAACCTGTAACGCTATATGTAACTTTATTCACGATGGGAAATCATATATAAGGATTAGGAAAACAGATGAAGGATTGGTATTTCCAACATCATGCCTACACTGCACAAATGCACGATGCCAGTCTTCATGTAAAAGAAATGCGATAATTAGGGGTGATTTAGATGAGGTGCTCATCGATATGAAGAAATGCAATAAATGTATGGACTGCCTCTATGCATGTCTTGTAAAAGCTATTAGGATAAGTAGAGGAGATATTGTGAACTGCGACCTTTGTTCACCTCTTAGACAAGGGGGATTAACACCAGCATGTATATCTATGTGCCCATTTGGGGCAATAAAGTTGGTAAGGAAATAACAATTATTTTACATCAATCAACTTTTATTCAAACATCTAATGATATGTATGATGGAAACCTACATTCTAGGTTGATGATCCTCCTCTAAATATATTCTAGGCTTGGAGTTGAAAGATGTTGCCTAGCAAACTCCTCTCCGTAGAGAAACCATTGAGAGGGCTCTTAAAAAGTTATATAATAATGTTAAGATAATGTGTAGTGTTGTGAAAGTAGAATGAAACTGTAAATGTGTAGATGCTTCTTAGGGAAATACATTGAATCAGTAGCTATCTAGTAATTGAGTAGCTAGTAAATAGAGACATGTCTAATGATTTGAAAAGCAATACAGCATATTATGTTTAGTGTTAGGTTTAAACACAACTATCTTTCTGTCTAAGAGACTCGTTGAAGAGATTGAGACTAAAGGAATAAGCATAGTCAACTCTATTGCCAATATCATTAACACCGAGCTTGATTCAAATACTATTGCAGAGATATTTCTTAGTTAGTTGTAGTTGCTCTGAATTGAATTTTCAAATTTATATTCACGACAAGCTTTATAAATATCTTCTTTTGACTCTCTAGTATGTGAGTTTTATGCCTTTTACACCTTTTCATCTTGGTCCAGTTTTCGTTTTTGGTTTGCTTTTAAGGAAGTGGCTTCATCTACCAACGCTTTTAGTAGCAAGCGTTGCTGTGGACATTGAGCCACTGCTAGTGCTAGTTCTAAAGCTAGACTATCCACTGCATAGCTATCTACATACATTTCTTGTTGCTATTCCTTATGGAGTTGCAATAGGCTATGCCATGACGTATCTAGAAAAGCTATTTAACCCTCTCTACAAAGCTCTTCTTCTCGAAGAATCTAAATCTATAGGCAAAAAACCATTTCTAATAGCTAGTTTAATAGGGACAGTATCACATATTCTACTAGATTCTCCACTCTATGAAGATATCTATCCACTCTATCCATTGAAAGCTAATCCTCTCTACAACCCCTCACTTACTTTACCAATATACCACTTCTCCATGTGGACTCTATTAATAGGAGCCTTGCTCTACCTCTCACTATGGATAGTAAAAGCTGTGAAGAGCTAATAGCTCAGATTTTCTTAAAACCTATTGGCGGTAGAGCCATGGACAAGGATAAGGAGCACATCAACACTATCAATAACAACTCTCTTTTATTTTATAGACCAATCCCAATTATAGCTCTAAGCAACATTGTCTTATCACTGCCATTAGAACCTAGAACAACAGTATTGATAGAAATCCTAAGGTTAGTGCCTCTTAAAACAAGCTACCCTTCTATACCCGGCAAACATATCTATATGCTCAATATAACTATATAACTATCTCTAAGCCTTAACTACACAATTTTAATTCTTTAAAGATTTTTAAAATTTTGATGCAAGTTTAAAAAGCTTTTCCTATCTTGCATAAATAGTACATTTTTAGTGGCTCTAGGTGTTTATTTATGGATTACACTGTTAAGATGCGTGAAAAAGTGCTAAAAGCTTTGTCTCTCTATACCGACTCTGTTAATATGGAGAAACTAGTTAAGATAAAGCAGACTACTCTGTTAAAGTGGCTTCTTGAGGTAGCAGAATTGACTAGGCCTAACAAGATATTTGTAGTGACTAATAACTCAGAGGATATAGCATATATACGTAGAAGAGCTATTGAGAATGGAGAGGAAATACAGTCTAAGTATAATCCTCTTCATGTAGTGCATTTTGATGGTCCTAGAGATCTTGCAAGAGATAGAGAGAATACAAGAATTCTTGTTAAACGTGGTGGTGAGGTGGCTATGGTTAATACTAAGGAGAGAGATGAGGGTTTAAGAGAGATGCTGGAGCTACTTGACGGAGTTATGAAAAATAAGGAGATGTATATAGGGTTTTATTGTTTTGGTCCTAGAAACTCGCCCTATACTCTATATGGTGTTCAAGTAACAGACTCTGCATATGTTATACACAGCAGTAATATACTCTACAGAGTTTGCTATGATGTATTCACAGAAAGAGATGATATATCCTATATGAGGTTTCTGCACAGTGCTAGTGAAAGGGATCAAAATGGCTGGTCTGTAAATATTCATAAGCGTAGAATCTATATCGATGTAGAGGATCAAGTGACATATAGTGTAAATACGCAATACGCAGGCAATACAGTAGGGTTGAAAAAGCTTTCTCTACGCCTCTGTATTTATAGGGGGTATAAAGAGGGCTGGCTATGTGAACACATGTTTATTATTGGTGTAAAGGGCTTTGGAGATAGAGTCACATATTTCACAGGAGCTTTCCCTGCTGGCTGTGGTAAGACATCTACAGCTCTAATTGCAGATACTGTAGTTGGTGATGATCTGGCAATTATAAGGAATAGCAATGGTGAAGCAAGGGCAGTTAACCCAGAGGTGGGGATGTTTGGCATTGTTGATGATATTAATCCCATAGATGATCCAGAGATCTATAAGATTCTTACACAAAGAGATACTGAAGTCATATTTGCAAATGTTCTGCTTACAGAGGATGGAGAGATTTGGTGGAATGGCAAACCAACACCACCAAAACCAGGGATAAACTATGCTGGGGTCTGGTGGCCTGGTAAACGCAATGAGAAAGGAGATGAGATAAGGCCATCACATCCAAACGCCAGGTTCACAACAAGCATATTCTATTTGAAGAAACTTGACCCCAGAATAAACGACCCTAGTGGTGTACTGGTAAAGGGTATGATTTTCGGGGGCAGAGATCCTGATACCTGGGTACCTGTAGAAGAAGCTTTTGATTGGGATCATGGCATAGTGACTAAGGGTGCTTCACTAGAGTCTGAGCGAACAACAGCTGTTCTGGGGCCGTTTGGTACCCAAGAGTTTAACCCATACGCAATACTAGATTTCCTCCCAATATCTCCAGGAGCTTTCACCGAGCTTCACTTTAGATTTGGCGAGGCCCTAACAAATAAGCCGCATATTTTTGGAGTAAACTACTTTCTTAGGGATGAAAATGGAAAATATCTCACCAATAAGAGAGATAAATATGTATGGTTAAAGTGGATGGAGCTAAGGGCTAATAGAGATGTTGATGCTATTGAAACACCAACAGGTTACATACCCCTCTACACAGACCTAAAAAAACTCTTTGAAAAAGAACTAGACAAGGAGTTTAGAGAAGAGCTCTATGAAAAACTCTTCACCATTAGAATAGCTAAGCACCTAGAAAAAACCGAGAGGATATGGAGAATATATAGCACTATACCAGACACCCCCAAGAAGCTCTTCAACATACTAATCGAGCAAAAGAAGAGACTAAAAGACGCTGAATGGCACTATGGCACTGCAGTAAGCCCATTCAAACTAGACAGAAGCTAACATATGTTATATAACCTATTCCTCTCTTTTCCTAATGCTTTATTCATAGCAGCTTAAATTATCTTAAAGGCTTTGTTGAGTATTTACTATTATACTGTTTGACTCAATAATGCAGCACATTCGGTACAACTTCTTTCTAACTCTTTTATTACCCTCTAATCAATTTAGGTAAGCTTCGTAAGTAGTTGTTTAGCTCTTGGCATATAAACAAAAGACTTAGCATAAGATCTGCAAAAGCTCTTTCACTGTCAGCAAAATTGATTATTAAATCTGCAAGGCAAAGCCTTATCCTCTTAATGGACATACCAAGACCACCATAATAAGGGACTCTTCAAAAATTACTCTTCACTTTCAAGTAGTAATAACAAATTTTTATGTTGGTATCAACATCAATGGCCAATAAAATAATGCTGGTCATAAGGAACTATAGATGTGTTGAGACTGCTCTTTATTAACGATGATATATACATAAGGATTTTTAAGGCCGAAACTAGGTAGGTACATTATGCAAGAATCAAGATCTTCTTAGGCTTATCAGTATCAATAGCTATAGAGTTAACCTCTAATTTTTAACTATAATACTAAGATCAATAATATAAAACATTGTTCAAATTTTAAACCCAGTTATATCCATATATAAATAGAATATCTAGGTTTAACATTAAGCTTAATAAGTTCTATAAATAGGGTTTAAAATTAAATTTTGATGAAATTTGTTGGTTTTTTATTATAGGTGTTTAAAAAGATTTTGTGTGATGTAGCAGGAGGATAGCTGTACAGGTATCCAGATAAGGAGAGATACAACTATATCGATGTCGGGTTTTGTATATGGGGCAACAAGAAGATAGTATATAGTGCCAGCTATGTAGTAGATTATGGTTGATATATAGAGATTTGTCCAGAGACTCTTCAATATCTTCTCTAGAGCTAGCCTTGTCACTATTGCAATAACTATAGGAATAGTTAGAGCAAGTGACATAAAGAGCTCTTCACCTAGTCTCAATACTCTTAATGGCCATCCCCACCACGAGAATAAAGCGAGATAGAGTCCAAGACCAGCTATAGGGCCCCAGCCTAAAAATATTGAAAATAGTAGGATAAGAGCTAGGGATATGCCCCAAGCAATCAACAGCTCTTTAACAATTTTAGCAAGTTTTAACATATAGCCACCTTTTTAACTATTAATTAAAGAGCTTATAATTTTTCAAGCCATGTTCAAGATCTTTACCAGGTCCTTTAAATGGAGAAGATATCTTAGCTGGGCATAGTTATCATAGCTTTAACAGATGAATTCTTCTGTTGGGATCTTTACTATGAAGATATAGGGTTTAACTTCAACAACTCTATAGTAAAAATGTTTCTAAGCCCTTGAATCTCTTTAGCTACTTAATGTATATTGAGTAGAAAATGTATAAATTTAAAACTTTAAAACAATCAGCCTTCATTAAATTAAAGAGCTGTTCTTGGATCTCTTAGAGAAAGTAGATTTATGCTAGCTCTATAACATGTTGTTTAGAAATATTGGAGATGATATAGAGGGTCTTGATATACAAGATTTATAAACTTTTCATGTCCCATTTATATAGCGAGGTGGGATTGTGTCAGGTATCGGGATCGAGGAGATTAGGAAGAAGATTGATGAATGTATTGAGGAGTTGAGTCGCTATATATTTTTCTCTCCTGAAGCCCGGACAGCTATAGATTATCTAGAGAAGTTAAAGGAGCAGTTAAAGAACTTGACTAAGCAGAATGCCCAAGAACTAATAAAAGTAATTGATGAAATGTATAAAAAGGCTCAGGTATACGCTTACTTCATTCCAAAGACAATAGAGAATCTAAGATTCATTAGAGAATGGCTTGAAAAGAAGCTATCCGAGTTACCTTTATAACGATAATATACCCTCAACTAGAATTTCATATAGGATCCACCACTATATCTTTGTATAACATTCGAAGAATTAAGTGTTGGGGACATCTATTAGAAATTATGCAACTGTTACACGATTAAGCTTAGGATTATAAAGAGGAAATACAACATTATTATTTTTATTAATATATTTCAATATATTTAATATATATTTAGCGTGGTTTCTCTATTTATTGGGAGGTGTCTTGGAAGATTTGATATTAGGTGTAGATATAGGAACTTCAGGATGTAAAATCGTTGCAATAAATTCAAGTGGAGATATTCTAGACTCTTTTACAATTCCCTATGAGACTAAAACACCATATCCTGGATGGGTAGAACAAGATCCAGAGGAATGGTTCAAAGCCTTCATCTTTGCAACTCGTACAATATTAGAAAAATTAGAGAAGAAGTCTATTTCTCTAAAGAGTATAAAAGCTATTGGCATAGATGGTATGATGAATAGCCCTGTGTTTCTAGACAAGGAATTGAAACCTTTAAGGCCAAGTATATTGTGGCTTGATCAAAGAAGTAGAACCTATATACCGTTAATCAAAAACTTATTCAAGAAATACAACATAGTTCCACATCTCCCAGTAACCCCTGTGGTAGCTTTAGCTAAGATTTTATGGGTTATGAAAGAAGAGCCTAGAATATGGGAAAAAACATTTAAGGTTTTAATGCCTAAGGACTATATCAGGTTAAAATTGACAGGATCTCTAACTACAGATCCATCAGATGCATCTGCTACATTGTTATTTGATGGAGAGAAATATCAATGGGCTAACTATTTAGGAGATATATTCAAGGTTGATATATATAAGTTACCTGAAATAAAATCTTCTTCTGAAGTTATTGGCTCCATTACTAGAGAAGCAGCATTGATAACAGGCCTATCTGAAGAAACACATATAGTTACTGGATGTTCTGATGGAGCAGCTGATGCATTAGCTGCAGGAGCTATTGACTCATTTGATACATTGATTAGGCTAGGTACTTCAGGTGCATTGTTTATGGTTTTTGATAAATATGTTCCAGATAGTAACCAGAGATATTTTATATTAGCTCACGCTATTCAAAATAAATGGCTAATACATCAAATGTTTCCGTTTGGAGTACCTCATAAATGGTTTTTTGAAACATTTTATAGACAGGAGATGGAAATAGCTAAAGCAATGAATGTGGATCCATATGAATATATTGAACAGATATTGCTAAATATTAAAAATGTAGAGGATCTTTTATTCATTCCTAATGCTAGATATGTGGAAGATCCATCGCATTTCTATGGCATGTTCATAGGCATTAGAGACAAGCACACCAAATCACATCTAGCATTAGCACTATTACAAGGCATAGTATTTGCATTAATGGAAGCAATAGAACCTATTTCTGAAAAATTCAAACCAAATATAAACTCGATAAAACTTATAGGAGGGGGTTCAAGAAGTTTATTACTAAGAAAAATTATATCCACAGCTCTTAAAACAATAGTGATGGTACCTAAATATCACGATGCCTCAATAGGAGCAGCTATTCTTGCAGGTGTTGGAGCACAGGTATTTAATTCCTATAAAGAAGCAATTGATAGGATAGTTAAAGTTGAGTATGAAGTTCAACCTGAAGAGAAGGCTTATAAGAAATACATAGAAATGTATAGAAGATACAAAGAGGTAAAGAAAAAGCTGTTAAGCTTACCAGAAATTGAAGATATAGCCTAGTTCTCTTCATCAAAATTTATTTGGTTTCTAAATGTTGATCTATATTTAACGTTGAATTATTTGTGTTGGGGGATGGTATGAGTAGACAGTATGAATCAGAGAGGATGGAGAAGTTCTATACTCTACATCCATGGGTAGAAGACCCTGAGACGCCACAGGGTTTTAAAAGGTATCAGCAAGTGTTGAAGGTTATAGAACAATTAGTTTCTCATCCATGGATTCAAGATATTCTTAGGGATAGGAAGGTGGTTAGAGTTATTGATGTTTGTAGTGGAGTGGGGCTTGCAGGTGTTGCTTTCTCTAAGGTACTTAGGGATAGAGAGTTTGAGGTTAATTTAACATTGGTTGATCTCAGATCTGGGGCTTTAGAGAAAGCTAGGAGGTTTGCTTTAAAGGAACTCGGATTTGAGCCAAAAACAACTGTTTTGGATGTTACAAACCCTCTGAATGTCTTTGAGAAATATGATGTGGCTTTGCTGTGGGGCTGTTTCGTAGTTGATGTTTATAGATTAGTTTATAAGCTCTGATTCTATTTATTTGATTTAGATCGCTTAGGCTATGGGGGCAATGCCCTAAGCCTAGGCACTTAGCTCTCAAGGGGTCTATGCCGTTGACCCCGATGCCCAATGAACCCACTCCAGAGGTAGCAGTGCTACCATTGAAGTAGTGGGTGAGGAGAAAGTCCCTAGATGCAACAAATAAAAATAAAATAATGAGAATGAACATCTAAGGACAAACGGTTTACAACACCTCATTTCAATCCATGGAAATGGATAAAGGTTTTGATAAACATATCAAAGATGCTTACTGATGATGGTATTTTTGTATATGAAGAGGTAGATAGGGTTCAAAGCATTTTTCTAGTAAGGGGATATAAAGATGTTTTACCTGAGATAGTTGAAGAAAATCGATTAGTATTATCGATTCACGCAGGTAGAGATAGCAGAACAGGAGATATTAAGAGGCTACTGATAAACCTTG
>Ga0185307_1000181_pt1 | contig 44419 bp, 39 predicted proteins | sample LHCtaG_FD_128010 | JGI IMG/M metagenome (GOLD analysis project Ga0185307, IMG submission 128010) | Hot spring microbial communities from Little Hot Creek, USA to study Microbial Dark Matter (Phase II) - LHC4sed_matched (SPADES... | ecosystem: Environmental > Aquatic > Thermal springs > Hot... | reverse complement strand
ACTATGGTAAACGGAGACGTAGCGGGGCCTATAAAGCCAAAGCCTGGAAGCGAACTCTTCGCTTCCCAGGCTTATTTATTTCAACCAAGGAGGTGATTCCTCATGGGTAACAGTAGCTTTCTGGACCTTTTAACCCAAATCTTTGAGGGGAAGTGGGGGAAATGGATAATAAACCTTGTGGTGATACCAGCCCTTCTCTTTGCCGCCCTTTGGCTCCCCCCAATTTCCCTGAGGGAAAGGGTCCTGGAAGCAGGCTTCACCACAATTGACGATGAAACCGGCGGCTCAGTTCTGGACCCAGACGGAACCCAAATCACCATCCTGCCGGAAGGGATGGTGGCGCCTTTCCGGGTTCGCCTCTCCAGTATACCCCGCGTTGATTTCCTTAAAGGGGCCGGTGGGATGGCCGAAGCAGCTAAAAATTTGCCCAAAAATTTGGAAATAAAAAGCCCCCTCTACAAAGTCAGCTACAGAGGCACAATTCCCACCTCTGTAATCCTGACTGTCCCAATCCCCAATGATGCCGAACCCCATGAAACTTTGGACATATACTATTGGGATGGCTCCCAATGGAAATGGCTACCCCATCAGCTCATCCCTGAAGATGAGCTCCTGGAATCCCACATAGATTTTGTACCCCAAGCCTTCGCTGTAATGCAGACCAAACCATTCCCTCCCTTTATCTCCGCCGACCTCCCCTTAAACGGCTCAATGCCTCCTGAGGCCAGGGAAACTTTGGTGGAAATAAACCCCCAAGGCCTTTACCTGGAAGGGGATGGTTCATTGGGTGGAAAAATGCGGGAACTTTCCCCAGAGGAACGCTCTGCCTCCATCTTCATCCTGCCAACTGTAACCAACTGGGGACCCGATGGCATTGTCCGAAGCGATTACATTGACAACCTCCTTGTAGACCAAGCCCTTCAAGAAAAGCACATCAAAGAAATCGTAAACTTTGTGGTGAGCAACCACTTCTCAGGGATAGACATTTACTACCGAGAGTTCAATCCGGAGCTAAAGCTTGATTTTGTGAACTTCATCCGCAAACTCGCCGATGCCCTCCACAAAGAGAACAAGCTCCTTTCCGTAAGGGTTGACCTCCCAACCCAAATAGCTGAGGACCGGTGGGAGACTGGAATATACGATTGGCGCGCTTTGGGAGAGGCGGTGGACCTATTCAAAATCCCAGCTTTACCAAATCCCCAGGCTTATGTCCCCGGCGGTCAGATAGAGCAACTCTTAACCTGGGCCACTGGTCAGGTAGACCGCTACAAAATACAACTCTTAGCTTCCACAAGAAGCGTGGAGCAAATCCACAATGCCCTCATCTTCAAGCCCTATACCGAAGCGCTGAAAGACCTGGCCGCTTCCATCAAAGCCAGCAAAGAAACAGCTGCTCCTGGGGAAGAGATTGCCTTTACCCTGGAAGGCTTAGCCCAAGTTTCCGGAATCCAATACGACCCCGACACCGGCTACTACAAGTTAAGCTACACCGATTCCTTCGGGAACGAGCGGACGTTATGGATTGAAAATGCGTCCAGTATAGCACATAAACTCAGGCTTCTTTCCCACTACAACGTAAAGGGAATAGCCTTTCAGAACCTGCTAGAAGAAGAGAACGACCCCCAGGTTTGGAGCGTAATCCGCGGCTTCCACGAGTATGCAATCCAATCTGTGGAAAGCAGCTTTGCAGTGACTTGGAAAGTCCAGGATGCTAACGGCATAGTCCATGACCAAGTCACAACCCCCCTCCAAGGCGCTTCTTACAAATGGCAAGTTCCCAACCTCCCAGGCCAGTACACCATAGAAGCCAGCATTTCCACCGATGGAGGAAAAACCTTCACAAAAGTCACCCACAAGCTCGCCCTTACAGTAGCCCAACCTACTCCAACACCAACCCCTACCCCCACTCCCAAGCCAACCCCTACCCCGACTCCTACCCCCAAACCCTCTGGCCAGACTACAACCCCCTCCCAACCACCAGCTCCTCCCCCTTCAGTTAAAGGAACCGAATTTGGCTACGGGATTCAAGCCCACATGCTCTATAACCCAGACCCAAGGATAATCCAAGCCGTTAAAGACATTGGCTTCAACTGGATAAAGGTCCAGATTGAGTGGAAAGCCTTTGAGCCCTCCAAAGGGAACATAGCGTGGGGAGAGATGGACCGAATAGTCAACGAAGTCCACGGCAACGGCCTCAACCTCCTATTCAGCATAGTCAAAGCCCCCAAGTGGGCCAGGCCACCGAACACAGACTTCAGCGTAGAAGGACCTCCCGCCAACCCTCAGGATTATGCCGACTTTGTGGGTCAAGTGGCTGCCCGCTATTGCGGAAGACTCAAGGCTATTGAGGTCTGGAATGAGCAGAATATAAACTACGAATGGGGCAACGAACCACCCGACCCAGGCCGTTACGTCCAGCTCTTAGCTGCAGCCTATAGGGCCATAAAAGCCGCATGCCCACAGATGATTGTAGTTAGCGGGGCTTTGACCCCTGCTGGAGACGTGACCATAGCGGGGCAATGGCGGGCAGTGGATGATATAAACTACCTGGACGCTATGTATCGGCACGGCTTAAAGAACTACTGCGATGCGATTGGTGCCCACCCCAGCGGATACAACTGCCCCGCCGATGGCGACTGGCGCACCGTTACCGACCCAACAGCAAAGTTCCGAGGCCCATTTGACAACCGCCACCACTCTTGGTGCTTCCGCGGAACTATGGAAGGCTACCGCAACGTCATGCTCAAATACGGCGATGGAGCAAAGAAGATATGGGTTACAGAGTTCGGCTGGGCCTCAGTGGACGGGCTTGGGGTAGGGCCAGCTCCCAACTACGAATACGCTGCCGATAACACCGCTCAAGAGCAGGCCGAATGGACAGTACGGGCTTACCAAATGGCCAAAAGCTGGGGGTGGGTTGGGGTAATGTTCCTCTGGAACCTCAACTTCGCTCCAGTTACCGGCCCGCAAGATGAAAAGGCAGCTTGGAGCATAGTGGACCATAACTGGCAACCCAGGCCAATTTATTATGCCCTCAAGAACATGCGGAAGTAAAAAAGAGGGGGTGGGTAAAAACCACCCCCTCGGCTTTTCCCTCTTTATCGCCATAACCTTCCTAAGCCTTCTATTGGTTTTTGGCCATGCTAACCGCCCAAAGCGCTATGTTTCCCCACCTTGGAGGATGCAATCCCCTGAATACGGCATGCATGTCTTCCTGTGGTGGCGGCCTGAGGTGGCCGACCGGGACCTACAGCTTGTGAAGCAAGCTGGATTCCAATGGGTAAAGCAAAGCTTTGCCTGGAGGGACATAGAAGGGGCAGCCAAAGGCCACTTTGATTGGACCCGAACGGATAGAATTGTTGAGCAAGTGGAAAAGTATGGCCTCAAGCTCTTAGTGAGGGTGGATAGGCAACCGGCTTGGGCCGGAGGAGGCTATCCGGCCAATGGCCCTCCAGACAACTATGAGGACTTTGGCGATTTCCTCTACGCCTTAGCCAGCCGCTACCGGGGGCGCATCCATGCTTACCAGATATGGAACGAACCCAACCTAAACCGGCCAGACGGAGGAGGGGAATGGGGTGGCCGCTCCCCTAACCCGGCTGAATACGTCCGATTGCTCCGAATCGCCTACAAACGCATAAAAGAGGCCGACCCCAACGCCCTTGTTGTATCGGCAGGGCTGACCCCAACCGGGGACATGCCACCAAGGGCAATCCCAGATGAACTATACTTGGAGATGATGTATCAAGCAATGGAAAATCATTCCAGCGATGGATATTTTGACGCCCTTGGGGTCAATGCGCCTGGATACAAAGCCCCACCGGAAATGAGCCCCGATGAAGTGGAAAATAACCCAGAATATGGCGGAAAACGCTTCTTCTGCTTCCGCCACGTTGAAGATATGCGCCGGATTATGGTTAAGTATGGGGACGAGAAAAAGCAAATCGTAGTGCTGGAATTGGGCTGGACAAGCGATCCTCGCCCTGATTCACCCTACCACTGGCATTCTGTAGATGAAGGGACAAAAGGGGAGTACCTTGTGCGGGCTTACCAATACGCCAAAGAGAACTGGGCGCCTTGGATAGGCCTAATGGTCACAATCTACATACCCGATGTCTCCTGGACCCCAGAGAAAGAAGAATACTGGTGGGCAATATTGGACCCTTGCTACCCTGAACTTTGCCTCCGTCCGGCTTACATGATGCTCAAGCAAATGCCTAAAGGAGGTTGGGATGCGAGCCGTAGTTCAGAGGGTAAGTGAAGCCTCAGTCCAAGTGGAGGGGAAAACGGTAGGAGCAATAGGCAAAGGTTTTGTGGTCCTCATCGCTGTGAAGAAAGGTGATACTGAAGAGCATGCCCGTTGGATGGCTCACAAAATTGCCAACCTCAGGGTTTTCCCCGATGAAGCCGGAAAGTTCAACCTTTCCCTATTGGACGTCAAAGGAGAAGCCCTGGTTGTTTCCCAGTTCACTCTTTACGGTGATATCCGCAGGGGATTCAGGCCCAGCTTTACCGAAGCCGCTCCCCCCGAAGAAGCAGAACCATTGATTGAAAAATTCATCCAAGCCTTGAGAGAAGAAGGGGTCCAAGTCCAAAGCGGAATCTTCGGGGCAATGATGCTGGTTAAAATCTTCAACGACGGGCCTGTAACGATAATCCTGGACAAAGAATGACAGCTTGCTCCTACCATTGCGTGCCGCCAAAAGCGGCAAGGCAATCTCCAACCATCAGCGGGAGATTGCTTCGGGTGCTTCGCACCCTCGCAATGACGGAGTGGAAGGTTAGTGCCACAAGAAATCCCGCGACTGGCTTATAGGGCTGAGGGCTAAGATTTCGGTCTGGCCATTTTGAGTTGTGTACTTTTGGACTATGGTCACATCCCAGCGGAAAAGCCTTGGGGAAGCTTCGGCTGGGGGGGCTAAGTGAGAAGGCAAAAGGATACCTGTAGCCTGGGTCCAGTAATGCTCCTCTCCGTTCCAATCTTGACTGTTCCTATCCCGATACCTAACCCTCACCACGAACCACTCATTTTCTTCTAAGGTGTAAAGGCTTGTCCAGCTTAAGAAGACTTTGGCTTCCGGCCCCTTGAAAATTGCCCCATCTGGTGGGGAAAGGAGAATTGGCTCCGGAACGCTCGGAACTTCCTCAGACCCCCCAATTGGGATAGAAGAAGGGGTCGGAGAAGGAGTTAAGGCCGGAATTACAAGGACCTCGCCCTCCCTTAAAGCCCTTGGCTCAGGAATATTGTTGGCTTCCATCAAGGCCTTCACCGGTACCTTGAACATGACGGCTACATCTATCAATGTTTGCCCTTTTTGGACGGTGTAAGTGATGGGCTGGGTTTGAGCTACAGGAGATTGAAGCGTAGGGGTAACCGGAATTATTAGCTTCTCCCCTTCCCAGATTAGGTTTGGACTTTGCAAGTTATTGGCTTTAACAATGGCTTCTACGGTTGTCCCATAGCGGGCAGCAATAGCCTCAAGGACTTCATTAGCCTGGACTATGTGCACTATGTAGGCCGGAGTTGGGGTAGAAGTGGGCAAAGCCCGGATGAAAGGGGTTGGGTAAGGGGTAAAAGTTGGGGTAAATGTAGAAGTGGGGTGAAGAGAAGGGGTCGGAGTAACTGAAGGTGAAGGCAAAGAAATTTGGAAAGGCCGGAAGAACCAAACCGCAATCAGAGTAGCAATCAAGGCTACTACTGCCAAATCTGGCAAAGGAATGGAAAAAGAAGGGCGGTCAAGGGGGGCGCCGCAGAGGAAACAGTCCTTGGCATATCGCGAGACTTTTGTCCCACAACGCGGGCAAAAGCGAGCCTTCGGCTGAGGCAGCGGATTGCCACAGGAGGGGCAAACAGCTTCTCTCCCCTCTATTTCCTCACCGCATACCGGACACCTCATGGGCTCACCCCTTTAAGGTAAGAAATCAAGCTTCCTCCTCCGCATTGATATGCTTTGGGCCAACCCTTCCCCGCAGAGGAAAGTGAGTAAGGCACTTCCCCCGGAGCTGAGGAAGGGCAAAGGTATGCCTGTAACGGGCAAAAGCCCCATGTTCATCCCCACGTTTACTAAAACCTGGAAGAGGATTACGGCTCCAATCCCTGTAGCGATGAGGCTCCCGAATTTATCCCGCGCCTTGGAAGCAATTGCGAAGAAGCGCCAAACCACTACAAAAAACAAGGAAAGTATGAGAAGCGCGCCGAAGAAGCCAAGCTCTTCCCCAATCACCGAAAAGATGAAATCCGTATGGCGTATCCGGAGGAACTGAAGTTGGCTTTGGCTCCCTCGGGCAAATCCTTTGCCGAAGAAACCGCCGGAGCCCAAACTTATGAGTGCTTGCTGCAAATTGTAGCTCGCTCCTGGGTCCAAACTGGGGTTGAGGAATATGAGGATACGCTTGCGCATGTAATCCTTCAGGGAAAACCAGATAACGGGGGAAGAAAGCACGCCCACAAATCCCAAAAAACCAAGGTGCTTTAGTTCTACCCCTCCCTGCCAAGCCAGGGCTAACCATATCACCCCTAGAACTATAGCCGTTCCCAAGTCAGGCTGGAGGTAAATGAGAAGAGCGGGTATGGCTACTATAAGCAGGGAGAACAAGACATAGCGAAACCTCTTAATTTTTTCCCCAAGCTGGGAAAAATAAGCAGCCAAGACTATGGTAATGAAAATTTTGGTTGGCTCTGAGGGCTGGAAAGTTATCGGACCTAAAACCAGCCAGCGCTGAGCCCCGTAGATTGTTTTGCCTTTGAAAAGGACGGCCAAGAGCATAATTAGGCAAAAAGCATAAATTGGCCAGATGAAATGCTCCAAAAACCTATAGTCTATGAGGGCTAAAACGAACATTAACCCCAAGCCGATGGCTCCGTAGATTATCTGCTGGATGTATAACCTCTCCAGCCCCTCTACCCCCCTTGTAGCGCTGTAAACCATAGCGAAGCCGGTGAACGTCAGCGCCAAGGTAACGACCAGAAGCCAGTAATCAAAATCACGCCACTTAATCATGCTCCGCCCTTCGCTTCACACTTTTTATTGGCACGCTGGCCACAAGCTTGCTGCGGTTTTCCCCTACTTCCAAGCTCAATTCTGTCCCTTCTCTGTCTACATCCAGGTATTTTCCCAAAGAATTCAAGATAGCCTCGCGCAATTCCTCCATGAATCCAGGGGAAACTTGGATTCGGTCCTGGATGAGCATAAGTTTAAGCCGTTCCTTGGCGATATCGCGAGGGTTCCTCAGCCCAGCTTTCCCCAAAAGCCTCATCTTTCCCCCTTTATCTGCGCCGGAACCATCGGCTCAAGAGATTGAAGAGGCTTTCCTTACCCTTAAGGGTTGGGAATGGCACATCTTCCCCCAAGAGCCGGCGGGCCATGTCCTTTATCGCTTGGCCTGAAGGGGATAGGCTGTTCAAGACCACAGGGACGCCTTTATTGGTAGCTACGATTACTTCCGGGTCTTCTGGAATTACGCCTATCAAAGGGATGGCTAAGATTTCCAAGACATCCTCAACCGATAACATATCGCCCCTTTCCACCATTTCGGGCTTGACCCGGTTTATCGCTAACTCTACCAATTCTTTTCCGGCGGCTTCCACAAGCCCTATCACCCTATCAGCATCACGGACGGCTGCTACCTCCGGAGTCGTTACAACTATTACTTCATCGGCTGGGGCGAGCGCTGTGCGGAAACCGTGCTCTATGCCTGCTGGAGAATCCACTAAGACGAAGGAAAATTCTGAGCGAAGTTCCTCGCATATTTTTACCATATCAGCAGGCTGCACGGCTGTCTTGTCTTTGGTCTGGGCTGCCGGCAAAAGGAAGAGGTTGCTGAGCCTTTTATCCCTAATCAAAGCCTGACGGAGGCGACACCTCCCTTCCGCTACGTCTACCAAGTCATAGACTATTCTGTTCTCAAGCCCCATCATCACATCCAAGTTCCTCAAGCCGATGTCCGCATCCACAGCAACGACTTGGTGGCCAGCCATGGCCAAGGCTGTAGCCAGATTGGCAGTGATAGTGGTCTTTCCAACCCCTCCTTTCCCCGAGGTTATGGTTATAACTCTGGGCTCCATCCCCCTTTTCCTCCTCTAATCACTCAACCTCAAAGCTTTCCACGTAGAATTCTCTTCCCCCGCTAACCTGAAGGTAGGGACTACCGCAAGAGGGGCATCCATCGGGTAAAGGCAAGCCTACCTCAAACCGAAACCCGCAATCCAGGCAGAGAGCTTGACCCTTCCGCCGGTGAAAGTTAAGCCTCGCCCCCTCCGCTATTGTCCCCCGGCTCAGGAGGTCAAAGTAAAACTGGACCGAATCGTCCACGTAGCTGCTTAACTCGCCTATGACGATGTCTATGGACAATATCCGCTTTGCTCCGATTTTCTGCGCTTCCTCCAAAACCAAGCTTAAAAGCCCTTGGGTGACCCCAAGTTCGTGCATTCATTTAACCTTTCGGGTGTAATCGGGAAGGAGGATGGGGGATTCAACTTTGGGCTCAATCCCAGCCTCCTTAAGCTCCCGAAGCCACTGCCGGACGTGGTCCAAAGTAAGCCGACCAAGCTTTACTTCTTTGCTCCTGAGAGCTGCAGAAGTCCCAGCCCTCCTCCCGAAGACCAAGACATCCAACAAAGAGTTGCCCATGAGCCGGTTGCGTCCGTGCACACCGCCCGTCACTTCGCCAGCGGCAAAGAGGTTTGGCACAACTGTGGACCCATCAACGTTGTACTGAAGGCCGCCATTTTGGTAGTGGAGGGTAGGATAGACCAATATAGGCTCTTTGGTTATGTCAATCCCGAAGCGCTTGAACTGGCGCACCATAGCCGGAAGTTCGCGCTGGATTGTTCCAGGGCCGTGGAGGATATCAATCATTGGGGAATCAAGCCATACCCCACACATCCCAGATGGGGTCCTTACCCCCTTCTTCCTTTCCACGCACTCCCTTATAATTGCCGCCGATTCAACATCCCTTGGTTCCCTTGGGAAGACGAACTGCTCTCCGTCTACGTTCAGGACCTGTGCGCCAAGCCCACGCACCTTCTCCGTCACCAGAAGCCCCACGATTTGCTCAGGGTAAGCTGCTCCGGTTGGGTGATACTGCATTGTATCCAGGAAAATGAGTGGCACGCCAGCCCTGTAGCCAATAACTAAGCCATCTGCCGTAGCACCGTAATGGTTAGTGGTAGGGAAGCCTTGGTAGTGAAGGCGGCCGCTTCCCCCGGTAGCCAGGACAGTGCACTTAGCCTTGACTATCAAGTGCTCTCCGGTCTCCAAGTTCATAAGGATGGCACCAGCGCACTGGCCATTTTCGTCTAAGATGAGCTCAATGGCTGGAGAGAACTCCAGGACGGTTATATCCTGGTAGCGGTTGCGCACTTCATCCCTCAGGGTGCGCATAATCTCCGCACCCGAATAATCCCTGGCCGAATGCATCCTCTTGCGGGAAGTGCCGCCACCGTGCTGAGTGCGCATAGTGCCGTCGGGCTCTTTGTCAAACATCATCCCCAAGCTTTCAAGCCAACTTATGACGAAAGGCGCATCCATCACCAAAGCTTCTACAAGGTCGGGGATGTTGACGAAGTGACCTCCGCCCACCACATCCAGGTAATGGATAACGGGGGAATCGTTGGGCTTATCGGCGGCCTGGATTCCCCCTTGGGCCATCATGGTATTAGCATCGCCGAAGCGTAGCTTGGTGGCAAGTATGACCTTAGCACCGTGTTCCTGGGCCATCAAGGCTGCAGCCGCCCCAGCTCCTCCTCCGCCTATCACCAGCACATCGGTCTCGTAATCCACCTCCGAGAGGTCAAACTTATCGGGGTCAATGCGTGGCTTACCCTCCATGACATCGGCCAACTCAAGGGGCATGCGTTGGCCTTTGCTAACCCCTACCCGGATTGGGCGCATCTGGTCTTCAATGTAATCCGGGTGAAACTTGCGCAGAAGCTCCTCCCTTTCCTGCAAGCTCATGGGTGGGAAATCGTTGTGGAGGCGATATGGCCTTGTCGCTTCCACCTTCTTTATGGACTCACGCATCTCCGGCGTATAACTCATCTTCCCACCTCCTAAGGGATTGGTTTGACTTCCATTCGCCTTACTCCGGCTCTATATCCCTTTCGCTATACAATTTCTTCAGCTCATTCACGCTGAGGCTTTTAATCTTTTTCATTTCTTCATCAAATTTGCCCTCCTTGATTTCCCGGAGGCGTTCTTCCAAGTGTTTGGATTTTGGCGCCAGGTATTTTCCGTAGAGGCGGCGGCAGAGGATAGCGATGTTGTATTGGGGTTCCTCAGCAGGGCAGCGGGCCGAGCATAGCCCACACATTATGCAGTCAAAGGAGAGGTCGGCAACTCTTGCTATGTCGCCGCGCATAGCTGCCGCCATGTACGCCCGCACATCCAGTTCCTGCGGGCAGGATTTGGTGCAAGTCCCGCAACCAAGGCACCGCAACACCTGGGGGTAAAGTTTGAAGATTGTCTCCGGTTCAGGCTTAAGTTGGTTTATATCGTAAACGGCTTTCTCGGCAGGGAAGAAAGGTATTTGGGCTAAATACATCCCCGGCTGCACTATTGTTTGGCAAGCTAAGCCTACGTAAAGCTTGGGGTCGTTAGCGATGCGATATACGGTGGCGCAAGCTCCACAAAATCCTCCCCTGCACCCAACCCCACGTATTAGCTTATATCCAGCATACTCCATGGCTTTCATTATCGTAAGGCCAGCAGGAACTTCATACTGCTTGCCCATTATGTAAATCGGAACCATCTCTTCGGCCATAGGCTACCTCCTTTGTGCCAATTAAAGTCGTCCACTAAGGCGATGGCCTGAGCAATCAATCAACCCAAATCCACAAATTCCTCCTCTTTAAACTCTGCCACTGGCGGTAGCTCTTCCAGACTGCGGCCTGGGACGTAATTGAAAAGGGCTTGCACTTTCTCCCCAACGGCCGAGAACAAAGTCCCCACATCAATTCCCATCGGACAAGCTGATGTGCACATCCCGCACCCCACACACGATGTCGCCATGTGGTTCATGCGTGTTAAGTGGAAGAGGAGGAGGTCGGGAAGCATGGGCACAGCCCCTTTCCGCTCAGCCCAAGCCAGGTATTGGGAAGTGGTCCTATCAAATGTTTCGGTGCGGAAGACGCAGTCTGGGCAATAGCATATCGGGCAGTTAACCATGCAGTTGTGGCAACGGATGCAGGTGGAAAAGTAAGAATGCAGACCTTCAACCCCATGGGCTTTCTCTAAAGTTTCCGCAAAGACTTCTTTCCGCCTCGCCTTCCTCCTTTCCCGCAAGGAAGATATTACTTCCTGTCTTGAGGTTGGCTCCTCAGCTTCTTCTAACCCAAGCCCTTTTAAAAGGTTTGGGTTCCCTTCCAGAATTATCGCCTCGTACGGGTCCATCCCAAAAAGGCCTAAGGCGAGCTCAGGAACATAGCCACCAGCGTTGACGGGGGTGAAATGGATGCAGGCCTCACAAGCCTTGCGGAAGCGAAGCCCTTGGTAAGGGATAAATTCACCGGCCTTGAACTGCTGTAGGATGGCTTCTTCAAGGGCAGCGTTTGCAGAAGAAGAGGCGTAATCTTTAAGGTCATAAGTCCCAGGGCAATCCATACCTACTACAAGGACACTATTGGGATCTATCTGGTGGAATTTGACCAGCTCTACGAAAGCCCTTTGCTCGCAAGGCCGGAGCAAAACCCCTATCTTCCCGGCTCCACCCTTTTTGGCGATAACGGAAACGGCTCGCGCCAAGTTTATGGGCATGACCGGTGCAAATGGTGAAGCTTTTTCCAAAAGCCCTTCGTCTTTCACCAAAGCATAGGTAACGCTGTTTCCAGATGTGGGCACAAGCCAAGCTTTGACCACTCCTTGATTCAGGATGGATTTCAAGATTCCAACCACAGCCCCGCTTGGGTTGCCCTGAGTTTGGATGACCGATTTCATGGCAATTCTCCTTGGCCTTAGAAGATTGGGGTCTTCAACGGGCTGGGCCCCTTAGCCTTTAGGTATTCCACCATCTCCTTGACTGTATCAGCAAACCTCTGCCCCTCGCTGGCGCTTATCCACCGGAGCCAGACCCGGTCTTCATCCAAACCTAATCCCTTCAGGATTTCCTTCAGGATGGCAACACGGCGACGAGCTTTGTAGTTGCCGTTGAGGTAATGGCAATCGCCAGGGTGACACCCAGCAATCAATATGCCATCGGCCCCTTCCAAGAAAGCCCTTAGCACATAGATTGGATCCAAAGCCCCAGTGCACATGAGCCTTATGACTCTTATATTTGGCGGATACTGGATTCGTGAAGTCCCGGCCAGGTCAGCTCCGGAATAAGCGCACCAGTTGCACAAAAAGCCGACGATGCGAGGCTCAAATTCCATACCCTTTAAGCCTCCCTTACATCCAGTATTTCCAGGACCAAGCTCCGGATAGCGTTCAGGAGTTTGTCCTTGTCCACACCCTCAACTTTTACTGTAACTATGCGGTTTGTAGGGTCTTCACCCTTGAAAGTGCCCAAAGCGATTATGTTCCCCCCAAGTTCAGCGATAGTTCCGGTCAGGGAAGCCAGAACCCCCTTAGCCTCAGGGACCAGAAGGGTCAAGCGCAACCCCTTCTCCCGTGCTCCCAGAAGCTCAAGGAAGACTTTGAAGATGTCGGTTTCGGTGATGATGCCCACAAGCTTGTCCCCCCTCATCACTGGAAGGGCACCGATTTTGTTATCAACCATTACCTTGGCAGCTTCTTCCAGCGGGGTGAATTCGGTAGTGGTTATCACGTTGCGGGTCATGACATCGCCCACGGTAAGCTTAGCTAAGAGGTATTGAAGTTCGTAGACGTTAAGGGCCTTTGCCGATGAAGGGGAAGCGTAAAGCAAATCCTTCTCGGCCACAATCCCTACCAGCCGGTCGTTCTCATCAAGGACGGGAAGGCGGCGGATTTTTTCCCTCCTCATTATCTGCAGGGCCTCATGGATTGGAACATCCGGCCTTACAGTTATTGGATGACGGCTCATTCGGTCACGAACCAGCATAAAGCACCTCCTTTAGCGTATGTCCAAAACCTTTATTCCTTCCTGGGAAACCGCCTCTTTTAAAGCCTCCTGGGACATTCCTGTTACTTTTATCGTCACAGTCCTGGTGGTGAGGTCCTCACCCCAGAATTGGCCCAAGCTCACGATGTTTCCCCCTCGGGAAGCAATGGCTTTGGTTATGGAGGCCAATATCCCTTTCCTCTCTGGGACCAGAAGCGTTATGCGGACCCCCTCTTCCCTGGCAGCCATCATCTCGGTGAAGACCTTGAAGAGGTCCGATTCTGTGATTATCCCGACCAATTCCCCATCCTTGGTCACAGGCAAGCCCCCGATTTTGTTATCGGCCATGAGGCGAGCGGCTTCTTCTATGGGCGCATTTTCGTCCACGGTGATAACCGGGGATTTCATTATCTCTTTAACCCGAAGTTTGGAAAGCCAGTAGTGCATTTCTTGGACGGAAAGGGTTGTAGCTGGGGAGGGGGAAGCGTAAAGAAGGTCCCTTTCGGTGACTATGCCCACAAGTTTTTTGCCCTCCATCACTGGGAGGCGGCGAATCCTATTTTTCCGCATTATTCGGAGGGCTTCCTGGACGGAGGTCTCCGGCGTTATGGTTATGACTGGCTTGCTCATCCTATCTTTTACCAGCATGGACTACCTCCTTAAAGAATTTTTCAACTGGCCAGGGCCGCATCTACCACGGCCATAAGGGCTTTCTTGTCAAAAGCCCTCATTTGGGTAGCCCCATTGGGACAGACCATGGCACATATCCCGCAGCCCCGGCAAAGTCCTTCATCAACTCTGGCCACCCTCGCTTCGTAATCCATAAACCTGGCCTTGTAAGGGCAAGCAAGGACACAAAGCTCACAAGCGCTGCAAAGCCTCTCATTGACAACGGCGATGGTCTCAGGGAAGCCTCGGAGTTGCTTGAGGTAAAGCGCAGCTTTAAAGGCTGCACCCCTGGCTTGCCCTATCACCTCCTCCATGAAGTGAGGTCCCTGCGCAAGCCCGCAGACAAATATCCCAGGCTCCGAAAGCTCAATGGGACGCATCTTTGTGTGCTCTTCAGCAAAGAACCCGAAATCATCAAGCTTGACCCCGAGCTTCTCCGCCAGCGAGGCGTTATCGCTGGGCTCTATTCCCACGCTTAGGACCAAAAGGTCGGCTTCCAGTTTTACCTCGCCCGCAGTGAGCTCTTTTAGGCTGACCAAAAGCTTGTCTTCGCCGAGAGGTTCTACCTTGGGCTTGTTGTCCAAAGTGTAGGGGATGAAGATGACGCCTTTCTCTCGGGCTCTGGTGTAAAGCTCTTCGTAACGGCCAAAGGTGACGATGTCTCGGTAGAAGATGTAGATTTCGGCCTCGGGGTTGGCTTCCTTGAGGAGGATGGCGTTTTTGACGGCGTTGTAGCAGCACACTCGGCTGCAATAGGGATGCTCATCGTCTCGGGAGCCTACGCATTGAATCATGGCGATGCGGCGGAAGGATGGCGAGGACTCTTTCAGGAGTTTTTCCAGTTCAAGTTGAGTGAGGACGCGGGAATGGGTGCCCTTGAGGTATTGCTGGGTGCTGGCTTCTCTGCCGCCAGTTGCCACTACAATTGCTCCGCAGCGGATGGCTTCACCCCCAGGAGATAGCTCCACAAGGTAGCATCTCCCGTCTTTCTCCACCTTAGCCACTTCTGAGCCGAGGTGCAGGGTTATGAGGGGGTTGGATTTCACTCTTTCCGTCAAGGACTTGAGAGTTTTGGCGGGGTCAATCCCATCCAGCACCACCCTGGGGAGCCTGAGTAGCCCTCCCAGCTCCTCTTCTTTTTCAACCAAGTCCACCTTGTAGCCAAGCTCAGCCAAGGACAAGGCTGCGGTCATCCCTGCTAAGCCTGCTCCTATTACCACCGCCCTCTCTTCTGGCAGGAATGAATCGGCGGAGATTTTGGCCAGAAGCCTCGGGTAAAGGTAGAGTAGTCTGGCCAGCGCCATCCCCAGGAGAGCTTTGGCTTGCTGAGTTACTTTGGCTTTGTCCCCTCGCAGCGGAGCTACGGCCGCTTCAAAGATTGGAACGACCTCGTAGGGGCCAATGGAACCAAGCTTCTGGTGCACTTCCAAAGTTGGGCGCAGCCCGCAAGGCACTACTACCAGGCGGTTTACCCCTTCAGCCTTGGCCTTCTCCACAAGCTTGTCCCACACATCAGAAGAAGGCTCCAAAGCGTAGAACGAAGCCCCGTAGGCCGAAGAGACGAAAGCCCTGAGGGCATCAACATCCAGCTCGCCACTCAATTCAGGGCAAGAGATGAGGAAAACCCCAGGCCGCGGCTCGGCATCAACGAGGTCAGGATAAGAGGTGAGGATGGGATAAGGCGAGGAGAAAGGCTGAGGAAGGAAGGCTCGGGCATAGAAAGCGGCCGCAGCTGCATCTACAACTGTATCAGGTATATCCATCGGGTTGCGGGCAGCCCCGGCCACAAAGACTCCTTCACGGCTGGTCTTATGAGGCTCATCGGGCTTAGTGACTGGGAAACCCCACTCGTCCAGCTCTATCCCTAACTTCTCAAGCCCTTGCGGTGCCCCGAATCCAACGGCTAAGACCACGAGGTCAAAAGCCTCTTCCCGGAGGCTTCCGTCCTCAGCTACGTAACGGATGAGCAGGTCCTTCTCGGGGTGACGCTCAACCACGGAAGAGACCATGCTCCGGATGTAGCGGACTTTTGGTGTCTCCTGGACCCTGCGGATGTATTGCTCATAGACCTTGCCAATTGGCCTCAAATCCATGTAGAAGACGGAAACCTCCAGGTCAGGGTTGCGCCTCTTGGCCAAGTTAACTTGCTTAGCCGTATACATGCAGCAGACCGAGGAGCAATAACCTCTGCCGATGGCCGGGTCACGGGAGCCAACGCAGTGGATGAAAGCAATTTTCTTAACAGGCTTGCCGTCGGAAGGGCGCATGAGCTTCCCATGAGTGGAACCGGAGAAGCTGACCATCCGCTCAAACTCAAGGCTTGTCAGGACGTTGGGGAAGACTCCGTAGCCGAACTCGGCCCTTTTGGCGGGGTCAAATGGCTCATATCCTGCCGCCACTACTACCGAAGCAACGGAAAGCTCCGAGGTCCTGGGCTGCATGTTGAGGTCAATGGCATTAGTAGGGCAGACCTCAACGCATTTCCCGCAGCGGGTGCAGTAGTCCATGTCAATTACATAAGTTTGCGGGATACCCCTCAAGTGCGGCTTATAGATAGCTTTCTGCGGAGATAACCTGCCTTCGTAGGGGTGAGGGCGTTCCTCAGGGCAGACTTCGGCACAGCGGTTGCAGAGGATGCATTTTTCTTCGTAGACGTAACGGGGCTTGTGGAGGATTCTAACGGTGAAAGCACCAGCTTCGCCCTCCAAAGCCTCCACTTCAGCGTAAGGTATGATGTGGATGTTGGGATGGCGAGCGCTTTCAAATGTTGGGCAGAAGCGCGGGGAAGGATATGGCTCAAGGTAACAGAGGCCGCAGGAATCGGTTGGGAAGGTGTAATCCAATAGGTGAAGGGAACCGCCTATGCTCGGCTCCTTGTCCACTAAATAGACTTCAGCTCCTGTTTCAGCCAGTAGCAGAGCTATTTCCATTCCGGCGATGCCGGCTCCGAGAACGAGAACTTTAGCTTCCATGGTGCTACCCCCCTTAGGGTTTATAATAAAGCTCTCTTGTAGGGCGTTATGGGGGTGGGGCCTTGCCCTTGGACCCCCGATTTTCCCACCCCCGTTTGCTGGAAGTTTGCCAGGGTTTTGGGTCCCACTCGTGGGCGGGTTTACAGGGGTGGGCTGATCGCCCCCTCTTTTGAAATTTTTTGGGAGGACACCCCCAAATCCCGCGAGGGGGCTTCGCCCCCTCCACCCCCAGTTTAAAGTTTTAAGGTTTCGCGGGGAGATACCCCCGATTTCGCCCACCCCGTAGGCTGAGGGGTCCCCACTCGGGGCGAGTTTCTACCCCTTAGCCCCCGTTTACCCTGCAATTTCCTCAACCATGGCCAGGTACTGCAAAGGCGTAAAGTTCCGGACACGTGAAGCCTTGTTCGGGCAGACCACCGCACACGCCCCGCAGCCCTGACACAGGGCAACATTGACCGTAGCTATGCCCTTCCAAGGGTGAAAGGCACGCGCTTCATAAGGGCAAGCTTCTATGCACAGACCGCAACCAGAGCAAAGTTCCTCTATTACGTAAGCCACAGTGGGCTCTTGGATAAGCTCCCGCTGGGCAAATAGGCCTAAAACCTTGGCTGCCGCTCCCGAAGCTTGCGCTATGGTTTCGGGGATATCCTTCGGGAACTGAGCAGCCCCAGCTATGAACACACCTGCTGTCAAGCTTTCCACTGGGCGGAGTTTGGGGTGTGCTTCCTGGAAGAAGCCAAAAGCATCGGTAGCGACGCGCAGCCTCTTAGCCAGCTCCTCAGCCCCAGGCGAGGCCACCACTGCATTGGCCAGAACAGCCAGGTCCACCTCTGCTTCCACCGGCCTCCCCGAAAGGGTATCTACCCCCCGCACAAAGACCCTACCCCCTTCCTCGTAAACCCTTGCCACCTTGCCACGGATGTAAAGCACGCCATAATCCATTATCGCCCTTTGGACGAACTCCTCATACTTTTTGCCCTGGGAGCGAATGTCAATGTAGAAAACCAGGGCCTGACCATCAGGCACCTTCTGCTTGAAGAGGGAAGCTTGCTTAGCAACATACATGCAGCATATCTTGGAGCAATAAGGCCGATGGCGCTGGGGGTCACGGGAGCCAGCGCACTGGATAAAAGCAACGCTCTTTACCTCCTTCCCATCGGAAGGGCGCCTAAGGCCATCTTTAAGCATCCTCTCAAATTCCAAAGCAGTGATTACATCCGGATAGCGGCCTCCACCATACTCACCAAGAGCTTGGAGAGGATAGAGGTCAAATCCCGTAGCCACCACTATTGCCCCAACATCAAAAGACTTCTCACCAGAAGGGGTCTCCACCTTCACAGTGAAATTGCCCACATACCCGCCGACCTCTTTCACCTCTGAGCGGGTCAGAACAGTAATGTTTGGATGCTCCGTAACAGATTTGATTTTATCTTCCAAGAACCCGTCAGGGGCATTGAAGTTTATGTAAAGGCCTGAGAGGCGCCGGACCTTGCCTCCAAGCTCCTCCCCTTTTTCCACCAAAATTACTGGATATCCGGCATTGGCTATGTCCAAAGCGACGGTTAGGCCAGCTATACCTCCGCCTATGACCAGGGCTTTCTTGATTACTGGTATGCCTAAGGGGATGAGGGCTTCGTCGTAACGGACCTTCTCAATGATGGTGCGGATGACTTCAATGGCTTTGAGTGTGGCTTCCTCTGGGTAATTCTGGTGAGGCCAGCTGACCTGCTCCCGGATGTTAGCAATTTCAGTTCGGTAGGGGTTAACTCCAGCCGATGCCGCAGCCTTGCGGAAAGTAGCCTCGTGCATGGAGGGGGAACAAGCCGCTACCACAATCCCGTCCAGCTTATGCTCTTTTATCGCCTGGCGTATAAGGTTTTGGCCTGGCTCAGAACACATGTATTTGTAATCGGCAGCAAAAGCCACCTCTGGCAATTTCTTTATTTCCTCTACCACTCGCCCGACGTCAATGACTCCTGCGATGTTGAAGCCACAGTGACAGACGAAAACTCCTATGCGAGCCATTTTTCAACCCCATTGTGAGAATAGAGCCAGCACTTTCCCCGCTGCGCCACTGGCTTGAGAAACCGTCTCGGGGATATCCTTAGGGCCAGTGCCTGCTCCCGCTAAGAATATTCCCGGCCGGCCACTCTCCAAAGGCGCAAAATTGCCATCTTCTTCCTCAAGGAAACCGTGTTCGTCCAACTTCAAGCCCAACTTCTCCGCCAAAACCCTGGTTTCCGGCCGGGGAACCATCGCCACCGCCAGGACTACTAAGTCCGCTGCTACTTCTACTTGCCTCCCTGAAAGGGTATCCACCCCTCGCACAATCACTTTCCCATCCTCTTGGTAGAGGCGGGCTACTTTCCCTCGGATGTAGAGCACGCGGTCCTCTGTTACAGCTCGGTGGATGAATTCCTCATAGCCTTTCCCAGCCGAGCGGATGTCAATGTAGAAGACGATGGCCTGGCCATCGTGAACGCGGTGTTTGTAGAGCATGGCATGCTTGGCGGTATACATGCAACAGATTTTGGAACAATAAGGCATGTAGCGTTCGGGGTCGCGAGAGCCAGCACATTGGACAAAGACCACCACTTTAGGTTCCTTGCCATCGGAAGGCCGCATGATTTTCCCCGCCGTCGGCCCTGAGGCTGAGAGGAGCCTTTCAAAGGCTAAAGAATCTATAACGTCAGGGATAGTACCTCCACCGTATTCCCCAAGTTCGGTTAGAGGCAATAGCTCATAGCCGGTGGCAACTATTACCGCCCCGACCTCTTCCTCAAAAATCCTTTCCTTTTGGTTGTAATCAATCGCTCCAACGGGGCAAAACCGCTCGCAAACCCGGCATTTGCCTTGGGTAAAGTACAGGCAATTTTCGGTGTCTATGACTGGCTTATTGGGCACAGCTTGGGGAGAAAGGGTATAGATAGCCTTGCGCTTCCCTATGCCCCTTTCAAAATCTGTAGAAGTAACCCTCTTAGGGCATTTCTCCTGGCAAACTCCGCAGCCGGTGCAGATTTCCCAATTAACGTAAGCCGGGTAGCGGCGGATTCGGACCCGGAAATTGCCTACGTCGCCTTCAAGCGATTCCACTTCAGAATAAGTGTAAAGCTTGATTTTCTCGTGGCGGCCTACTTCCACCGTACGGGGGGTCAGGATGCATTGGGAGCAGTCCAAAGTTGGGAAAGTCTCGGAAAGCTGGAGCATATGCCCCCCGATGGAAGGAAGCCTCTCTACAAGCACCACTTCATAGCCGGCGTTAGCTATGTCCAACGCTGCCTGAATCCCGGCTATTCCGCCACCGATTATTAACGCTCGCTTGATGGGCATGGTTTAACCCCTTCTTAGGCTCCATCACGCACATGATGCCTTCTTGCCCGCAACTTTCGCACTCTACTTGCAAGGTAGTGTGCTCAATCCCGAACTTTGAGGCCAAGGAGTGCTTTACTTCTTCCATGATTTTCTGGGCTTGACTCAAGGCCTGGTCGGCCAGCACTATGTGAGCGCTGAGGGCTGTGTAATTAGGGCTTATAGTCCAGATATGCAAGTCATGAACCCCTTGCACCCCAGGCACTTGAAGAATTGCCTCCGCCACTTGGGAAGCCTTTATCCCCGTTGGTATCCCTTCAAGGAGTATATGCGTAGCTTCTCGCAGCACCCGCCCTGCCCCCTTTAAGATGATTAACCCGATTAGTGCGCCAATGAGTGAGTCAACCCAGAACCATCCGGTCCAAAGCATGACCAAACCGCCGATAATTACGCCTACTGAGGACAAAGCATCGCCCAAGACGTGGAGGAAAGCACTGTGCATGTTAAGGTCACTGTGGTCATGTTCGCGGAGCAAGATGGCAGCCAAAATGTTTGCGCCCAACCCCACCGTTGCCACCAAAAGCATGGGGCCAGCCAGCACAACTTCGGGGTTCCAAAGCCGTTCCCAAGCTTCGCGTAAGATTCCGAAAACCACCAGAAGCAAGGTCGCACCGTTAGCCAGAGCTGCCAGGACCTGGAGACGATGGAAACCATAGGTATGGCGGTCATCTGGAGGTAAAGAGGCAAGCTTCAAGGCAACATAGCTCATCCCTAAAGCCAAGAAATCCAGGAAAACGTGGGAAGCATCGGAGAGCAAAGCCAAGCTGCGAGTCCAGAATCCTCCAGCAATCTCGGCCGTTAGGATAAAACCGGTTAAAACGAGCGCCCATAAAAGGCGCTGCTTAGCGTAGTTCATCCTGCCTCCTGGTTAAGCAGCCCCTTAGACTTCAGTAGAGGTTTTGGGTCAACGTAATGCTTCTCCAACTCGTAACGGGTGGGGTCAAGGCCCAAAGCTATAGCCAAAAGCTGGGTGAAATAAAGGACGGGCAATGGCCTAAAGCCCCCCTTCTTTACGACCAAATCCTTCTGCCAACGGTCCAGGTTAAACTGGCACAACGGGCAATTAGTTACGAGGACCTCCGCTCCCGCCCGGTAAGCGGAGGAAATTATCCGGTAGCTCATCTCCATGGCCAATTCGGGCCTTATAGCCACAAGGTAATTTCCGCAGCACTCCACCTTCCCACCCCACAGGACTGGCTCAGCCCCAAGAGAGGCCATGAGCTCATCCAAGGCCTGGGGATTTTCGGGGTCATCGTAGGCCACTTCAGCCGGGGGACGAAGGACCATGCATCCGTAATAGCAGGCCACTTTGAGCCCATTAAGACTCTTTTTAACTTCCGCCCTCACCTTCTCAAAGCCGACTTCATCCCTGAGGACTTGAAGCACATCCATTACCTCAACCTGCCCTTGGTAGTCGGCTTCTATGAAATAGTTGAGCCTCTCCCTCCTATCGCGGTCCAAGCGTATAACCCGATTAGTCCGCTTGAGGACATTGTAGCAAGTAGTGCAAGCGGTAGCGAGCTTATCCCCTTGGGCTGAAGCGGCCACGAGCACCCTTGCCGGCCCGGCCAAATCCAGAAGATTGTCCACAAGGAGCGGGAAGGAAGCTCCGCAGCAATTCCAATCCGGCAGTTCCTCCAGCTCAACCCCTAAAGCAGCCATGGATTCGCGGACTGAACGGTCAAACCCTTTGCCTTTAGTGTTGAGGGTGCAACCGGGGAAATAGCTGACTTTCACAATGCCTCCTTCAGAGCGTATATTTTCTAAAGCCTGCAATTATTGCCTGCTGAGGGAAAGACTCCAAATCTTCTTCTGAAATTTGATTGTGCTTGAGGACCTCCCCGCTTCTCTCCATAGCCAGCTCGCGTAGGGCTTCCATAATCCTTGAAAGGTCTACACCCTTCGGGCAGCGGGCGTAACAAGCCTGGCACGCCACGCAAAACCATATAGTGGCCGATTGTAGGACTTCCTCTACCTGGCCAAGCTGCAGGAGGCGTATAACCTGGCTTGGGAGGAGGTCCATAGCAAAGGCGGCAGGACAACCAGCAGAACATTCTCCGCATTGGTAACAGGCCAAGAGGTCTTGCCCGCTTAGCTCTTCAACCCTCCTGGCCAATGGGTTAAGGTAGAACTTCTCCAATGAAATCACCGTTCCCATGGCCACCACCTTTTTCAGAGGCTACCAAATATTACCTCAAGTTGTGCTTTTTGTCAATACCCTGTGGACGAGTTGGTATGGCCCAGCATCAATGAAAGTCAGCGCAGGCTGACCTCTGGCCTAACTTTCTTGTTAAGCGCCAGCCTTCGCCGGCGCCCCCCGATTTTATTAACCGCAAAGGGCACAAGGAAAAGTGGTATGAAAACTTTCAGCGATTGCTCGTTCCTCACCTTGATGATATAATGGATTCAAATCAACCCTCAGGAGGGAAGCGATGAAAATCGTTGTCCTTGGCGGCTGCGGCGACATGGGAAGCCACGTTGTCTACGACCTTATCCAAACCTCCGAAGCCGAAGTAGTCATCGCCGATTACCGGGTAAAAGTGGCCGAAGAAATGGCTTCCACGCTGGGAGAAAGAGCCAAAGCGGCCTTCGTAGATGCTACTGACCCCGCTTCCTTGAAAAAAATCCTTGAAGGAGCTGATGCAGCCGTAGGATGCATCGGCCCATTCTACAAGTTTGCTCTCCCTCTGGCTAAAGCTGCCCTGGAAGCTCGGGTCAATTATGTAGACATCTGCGACGATTACGGCCCAGTGGAAAGCATCCTGGCCTTAGATGAGGCTGCTCGCCAGGCTGGGATAACCATAATCACAGGGCTGGGCTGGACCCCAGGTATAACCAATGTCTTGGCCAAGCACGCATCACGCCAACTTGATGAAGTGGAAGAAATCAACATAGCCTGGACTGGAAGTGCATCCGATTCAAAAGGCTTGGCAGTAATAATGCACGTATTCTATGCCTCCACCGGCGAAGTTCCATCCTGGATAAATGGCCAACTTGTCAAAGTTAAGGCCTCCTCAGGGAAAGAAACAGTGGAATTCCCGGCACCGTTGGGGAAAGTCAAAGTCTTCCACTGCGGCCACCCGGAGCCTATAACCATCCCTCGCTACATAAAAGCTAAGACTGTAACCCTGAAGGGCGCCCTCATCCCCGATTGGAACAATAAAGCCTTGGAAGTTTTCGCCGCTCTCAAGCTTATAGACACCCCAGCTAAAATGGAAAGGATGGCTAAGCTAATCCATTCCATTGAGGGAATTTTCCGGGTGGGAGGAGTGGCTTGCTCCGGGGCCAAGGTCACGGTTAAGGGCCGTAAAGATGGGCAACCTAAAACCATAAGCTATGGCGTGGCGGACCGGATGGGGCGCTTGACCGGAATCCCTGCTTCCATAGGAGCCCAGTGGTTAGCTAAAGGCCTCATCCCCCAGAAAGGTGCTTTTGCCCCCGAAGGGTGCATAGAGCCTGAACCATTCCTGGAAGAGCTGGCCAAAAGAGGCATAAAAGTTGTAGGAATGTAGTGCAAAGTGCTGGAAAAAGTCCGCCGTTTTGTAATTGAGCACGGACTCTTCTCCCCAGGGGAAAAGGTAATAGTAGGGGTCTCGGGAGGGCCTGATTCCCTTTGCCTTCTCCACATCCTTTGCCGCCTAAGAGCAGATTTGGGCCTCAAGCTTCACGTAGCCCACCTGAACCACAAGATAAGAGGACTTGCTGCCGAAGAGGACGCTGCCTTTGTGGAAAAGGTAGCCAAGGAATGGGGAATTCCTTGCACCATAGAGGCGAGGGATGTGCCGGCTTTAGCCCGCGAGAAAGGCATGAGCTTAGAAGAGGCTGCCCGCTACGCCCGCTATAAGTTCCTGGCCGAAGTAGCCATTAGGGAAAACGCCAAGACCATAGCCGTAGGCCACAACGCCGATGACCAAGTAGAGACAGTGGTAATGCACTGGGTGCGTGGCTCCGGGCTGGCTGGCTTGAGAGGAATGCTCCCCCGTTCCCAACTTATAGTAGGAGGTGAAGAATACGACCTTTGGCTTGTCCGGCCACTTTTGGAAATAAGCCGGGCGGAAATTGAAGCCTACTGCCACGAGCACGGCCTTACCCCTCGCTTTGACCTTTCCAACCTGGACACAACTTACTTCCGCAACCGACTTCGCCATGAACTCATCCCTTACCTGGAAACTTTTAACCCTCGCTTCCGAGAGGTGGCAAGACGTTCGGCGAAGCTCTTCGCTGACGATTACGATTTCCTCCGACGCCAGGTTGAGGCCTTCTGGCATGAAATAGTGGAGCGAGAGGAAGAAAAAGGCATAGTTTTCTCCCTCAGCCGATGGCTAACCCTTCACCCCGCCATGCAGAGAGGGACGATCAGGGAAGCCATAAGCCGGCTGCGCCGAGGTCTAAGAGACATAGGATGGGAGCATGTGGAAAGAGCCCGCAAAGCTGTCCTGGAAAGGAGAGCCGGGGTAAAAGTAACACTTCCCCAAGGCCTGGTCTTAGTCACAGGATACGGCATATTCTTCATCGGAGAAGAAGGGTTTGCCCCTCGCGAGGATTTACCGCTCATCACCGAAGAAATCCCTTTGAAAATCCCAGGCCAAACCCCTATTACCGAAAGCGGATGGAAGGCGGAGGCCTCCATCACCCCCTTATCACAATTACCTAACAGCTGGAATGCCAATCCCGACCCTTGGCAGGCTTTCCTGGACTGGAGTAAAGTCAAAGCCCCTGTTAAGCTTAGGCCACGCCGGCCTGGGGACCGCTTCAAACCTCTGGGCCTTAAAGGCGGAACAAAAAGCCTCCACGAGTTCATGATTGACGAAAAAATGCCCCAGTACCTTAGGGGCAAGTGGCCAATCCTTGTGGATGGAGAGAAAATCCTTTGGGTTGTTGGCTACCACATTTCCGAAGAAGCGATGGTTACACCTGAGACAGAAAAAGTGCTCATAATTCGGGTTCACAAAGATTCCCCCTCCTGAGAGAGGGCTTTGGCCCAGGTTTTTAACCGAACCAGAAACCTAAAATTGACCGATAAGGCCAAAGTTTGCCGGGCTTTTGGGGAAAAAGCCCTCGGCCTCATGTTCCGCCGCTCCCTTAAGCCTGACGAAGTCTTAATCTTTGCGAACAGGAAAGAAAGCAAGTGGGGTTCAGGAATACACATGCTCTTTGTATTCACCCCCATAGCTGTGGTTTGGCTCAGCAAAGACAAAAAAGTGGTGGATAAAACCTTGGCTTTACCTTTTCGCCCTTGGTACTTCCCCTCCCAGCCAGCCCAATATTTCTTGGAAGGGCCCGCGAGCTTGCTGGAGAAAGTAGAGGTTGGGGATGAGCTGGATTTTGAAGGCCTTTAGCCTATTGGCTTTAGGCGCAATAAGCTTTGCTACTCCGTCTTTCCCCCTCACCGTTAACCCTCTACCCCTTCTTCCGGGGGAAGCGGCTTCCGTATCGGTAAAAGCTTACACCAACAGCCCTCCGCAGGGAGAATTTGCGGGACAAGCCCTGAGGTTCGTCTGGGACGGGGAAAACTGGGTGGCTTTCTTCGGATTGCATGCTTTAACAAAGTCAGGGAAATATCCACTCCGAATTTGCCTCCCTTCAGGCCCTTGCCAAGAGATGGAGCTATTCGTGGCCCATAAGGATTACCCCGTGGAAAAGTTACGCTTACCTGAGGAAAAAATGGCCCTATTGAAGCCGGAAATAGTGGAAGAGGAGAGGGAAGTAGTAGCAAAGGCCTACTCCACCTTTTCAGCCAAGCCGCTGTGGCTTCTCCCCTTTTCCCCACCTCTTGAGGGGAAATTAGTGGTGACTTCAACCTTTGGGCTTAGGAGAGCTTACGGCAACTCTCCCCCTTCAGGCTTCCATGACGGGGTTGACTTTAGGGCTAAAGAGGGAACGCCTGTTTATGCCCCGGCGCCGGGAAGGGTCATCCTGGCAAGGGAACTTGCCTTAAGGGGTAAGATGGTCGTCCTGGACCACGGAGCCGGTGTGATGAGTGGCTTCCTCCACCTTTCGGAGATAGCGGTGAAAGAAGGCCAAGAAGTTAAGAGGGGGGAACTCATAGGCAAAGTAGGGAACACAGGCCTATCCACTGCCCCTCACCTTCACTGGGAAGTAAGAGTAAATGGGGTGGCAGTAAACCCACTTACTTGGTTAGGAAAGAGCTTCAGGCCTGAAAGGCCGCCATTTCTCAAAAACCCGCGCGCCTGGCTTCGCTTAGCTCCTTGACACTAATCCTGCCCAAAGGTATAATGAGCCCGGTTACCGAGCCACCCCATTGAAAAGGAGGTCAAGATGTACGAAATACTGGAGAAGCACGACCATTCCCCAGTAACTAAAGAATTCAAGGTCTATGCCCCAAGGGTAGCTTCCAAAGCCAAAGCCGGCCAATTTGTGATAGTAGTTCCTTGGGAAAAGGGGGAAAGGGTTCCTCTAACCATAGCTGACTTCAGCCGGGAAGAAGGTTGGATAACCCTTGTCTTTCTGGTAGTCGGCAAAAGCACAAAGTTTATGGCTGGGATGAAGCCTGGCGACCGCTTATACGCTGTAGTCGGTCCACTGGGCAATCCATCTGAAATTGAGCATTACGGAACCGTGGTCTGCGTAGGCGGAGGACTTGGAATAGCCCCCATTTACCCCATAGCCAGAGAACTCCGGAAGGTCGGCAATTACATCATATCCATAATTGGTGCCAGAACCAAGGACCTTTTGTTCTGGGAGGACAAAATCCGCTCCGTAAGCGATGAGCTAATCGTGTGCACCGATGATGGCTCCTACGGCCGCCAGGGGGTGGTCACTGTGCCTTTGAAGGAATTGCTGGAAAGCGGCCGCAAAATAGATGCGGTCTGGGCCATTGGCCCGGCCATAATGATGAAGTTCTGCTCTCTAACCACCAAGCCCTTTGGAGTAAAAACCATCGTAAGCCTGAACCCGATAATGGTGGACGGCACTGGCATGTGTGGGGCTTGCCGGGTTGAAGTGGACGGAAAAACTCGCTTCGCCTGCGTGGATGGGCCAGAGTTTGACGGACACAAAGTGGATTGGGATTTACTCATGGCTCGCCAGAGGCTCTACTGCGAGCAAGAAAAGCTTGCTCTGGAGTTATTTGAAAAGCAGGAGGCAAAGTGCTGAGGCCACAGAAGACCTCCCTCCCTAACGGCATTCGTCTCTTAGCCACACCCCTACCTCACACTATGGCCGTAAGCATAGCCTTCATGGTAGGGGTTGGCTCCCGGTATGAGAGCGACCCGGAAGGGGGTGCTTCCCACTTCGTTGAACACGTAGTCTTCAAGGGAACTGCAAAATGGCCTACCGCTAAGGATATTGCTTCTTCCGTGGAAGGGGTTGGGGGTTTAATCAATGGAAGCACTTCCCAAGAAATGACCTCTTACTGGCTTAAGCTCCCCAAGGACCATTGGAAGCTGGGCTTTGAGCTCCTGTGCGATTTGCTCTTAAACCCCCTCTTCCGAGAAGAAGATGTGGAAAAAGAGAGGGCAGTAATTTTAGAAGAACTGCGGGGGATGAAAGATTCCCCCGAGGACTGGGTTTTCGTAATGGCGGCAAACATCCTCTGGCCCAATCACCCCTTAGGCCGAGAAATCATAGGCACAAAGGAAAGCTTGCAGGCTCTTTCCAAAGAAAAGCTCTTGGACTTCAGAGCCAAACACTATACCCCTAAGAACGTAGTGGTAAGCATAGCCGGAGCTATAACAGCCGAAGAAGCTTTGGAAGCCGCCGAGCGCTACCTATTAACTTGGGAAGGTTCCTCCCCTCCTCCCTTTATCCCTGCCCCCTCCCCCTCCGATGGCCCAATCCAGGCCTATGAAAGCCGCCGGGTCGAGCAAACCCACCTCGTCCTTACGTGGTACGGCCTTTCCCTAAATCACCCCGACCGATTTGCTCTTTCAATCCTTAATGCCCTCTTAGGGGAAGGCATGAGCTCCCGGCTGTTCACGGAGATAAGGGAAAAGAGAGGGCTTGCCTACAACATCAGCTCCTACCTTGAATTCTTCACCGATTCAGGCTCTATGGGGGTGGCCGCAGGGATATCGCCCAATCGCCTGGAGGAAGCCCTTAAGGCCATCATTGAACAATTGGCCCTCCTCAAAACCCAAGAAGTGCCCGAAGAGGAACTCACCAAAGCCAAAGAGTTCGTGAAAGGTCGCCTTCTCCTTCAGCTTGAAGATTCCCTAAGCCTGGCCTTCTGGTACGGAAGGCAAGAACTACTCCTTGGCCGAACCTTGACCCCTTCTGAAGTAATCCAAGCCATTGATGCCGTAACCTCACAGGATGTAAAGAGAGTGGCTGAAGAGCTAATTAAATCCTCAAGGATGAAGCTGGCGCTAATCGGCCCCTATAGGAAAGAAAAAAGCTGGATAAGGACGGTGGAAAGCCTTGGCTCTTAGAGGGCGAATCTTAGTTGTAGATGACGAGCTGTCAATAAGGAAAATATGCCAATTCATCCTCCAAATGATGGACTTTGAAGTGGAAACCGCTGCCGACGGCCTGGAAGCAGTGGAAAAGGCCAAGGAAAAACCCTTTGACCTCATCATTACCGACATCAAATTGCCAGGGATTGATGGGATTGAAACCGCCAGGCTTATCCGCGAGCTTTACCCTGATGTCCCTTGGATTATAATAACTGCCTACGGCCAGTTAGACTTAGCCCTCAAAGCTATAAGGCTTGGAGTCAACGGCTTCCTCCTCAAGCCCTTCTCACCCGATGAACTCAAGGTTGTGGTCAATCACGTCCTGGAAATGGACCAATTGAGGAGGGAAAGTCTACGCATTAAAGCCCTCTTGCCCCTGTTTGAAATCTCCAAAACCCTCCTCAGCACCCTGGAAATTGGAGAACTGGAGGAGAAGTTATTGCATATAGCCCGAGAAAGCCTCGCTGCCGATGGGGTATGGATGTACGAAGTGGATTGGGACAAGCTCATCGGAAATCCTCCTGATTCCCTCTCCTTGCTCTCCCTTGAGCTTCAAGCGGCATTGATGAAAGCTTTGGAAAAGAGCGATACCGCTTTCCTTTGGACCAGAGAAATTCCCGAAGAGACAAGTTTACTCATGGTCAAAGCCAACCTTGACCAGCTATTGGCTGCACCACTGAGAGCAGGAGAGAGGCTGTTGGGGTTCCTGGCAGCCTTTAAAACCATAGGCTCCACCCCATTCCGGCCCTCAGACCAAGATTTCCTCACAATTTTAGCTGGGCAAGGCGCTGTAGCCTTGGAAAACGCCAAACTCTTTGAGCACGTCCAGAAAGCTTTCATAGAACTGCAAGAACTTGAAAGGCTCAAGAGCAACTTCGTAACCCTAATCGCCCACGAGTTCCGTACTCCACTCTCCCTTATACTCGGCTACGCTTCAATTCTAAGCGAAGAAATACAGGACTCACGCCTCAAAAGATTTGCCGAAATAATCGTTCACAATGCTACCCGCCTTTCATCTTTGCTCCAGGACATGTTGGACTTTAAGCGCCTGGAGAAGAAAGCCACTTCCATCCAGTTGGAATCAATTTTCCTGCCCGAGCTTGTGGAAAGAGTCATAGAGAACTATAGGCCTCTCATGCAGGACAAAAGCCTTGAGGTAACCGTGGATATACCCCCAGAAGTCCAAAGAGTCCAAGCCGACCCCGCTAAGCTGGAGGTGGTTTTGAGCAACCTGCTCTCCAACGCTGTAAAGTTCACCCCGGCTGGGGGGAAAATAACGGTAGGGGCAAAACTCATGGATAAACCCTACATGTTTGTAAAGGATACGGGCATAGGCATCCCGCCTGAGGAGAGGGAGAAAATTTTCCTCAGCTTCTACCAAATAGGGGAACCGGGCAAAGAGAACAGAGGCCTTGGCCTCGGACTTTACATAGCAAAAGAGCTTGTAACGATGTGGGGTGGGAGGATATGGGTTGAGAGTGAGGTAGGCAAAGGAAGCACATTCTGGTTCACTTTGCCCGCAATGGAGGAAAAGTATGCCCGCTAAGCGCCTTCAGAGCACCCGAATCCTTAGTAAATTGATGGAAAGATACTACCTAAAAATCCGGTACCTACGCTTTTTCCGACCACTGGCCTGGGTCACAAGCGGGGCGCCAGTGGAAATCCTAAGAGCTATGGGGATTGAAGTTGCTTACCCCGAAAATTACGGAGCATTATGTGGGGCAAGAGGGGTAGGAACTGCTCTGAGCGAAGAAGCCGAAGCCCACGGTTACGCCCCAGAACTTTGCTCCTACGCTAAAATCAACCTCGGAAGCATATTCAACCCCTCTTCAGCCCCATTGAAAGGCCTGCCCAAGCCCGACCTCTTAATCGTTTGCAACAACATATGCGGGACAGTGGTGAAGTGGTTTGAAGCCCTTGCCCACCGTTACCGTATCCCCATCTTCATCCTGGACACCCCTTTTCTCCATGACGACCTTGAACCTCACATCGTCCGGTATGTGCGAAGCCAACTGGAAGAAATGATTGAGTTCATTGAGCGTCACACTCGCCGTCGCCTCAATCAAAAGCGCTTCCAGGAAGTCCTGGAACTCTCTAATGAATGTGTCCACCTATGGGGTGAGATAAGGAAGATGTGCAAAGCCCAGCCCTCCCCACTCAACGCCCCCGACCTTTTCGTCAACATGGCAGCTATAGTAGTGCTCAGGGGGACTAAGGAAGCAGTTGAATACTACCACACCCTCCGCAACGAAGTTAAAGCAAGGGTTGAACGCGGAGAAGGGGCAATTCCCGAAGAACGTCACCGCTTACTTTGGGATAACATAGCCCTCTGGAACCGCCTTTACCGCTTCTACTCCCACTTCGCCAAGAGAGGGTGCTGCTTTGTGGTTGACACTTATACAGGCGCTTGGGACAACCCTGTTGAGGACGGTGAACCTTTGGAAGCTCTGGCCCGCGCTTATACTTCCGTCCTCCTTAACCGAAGCCTCTCCTACCGAGCTCGCCAAATGATAGAACTGATTAAAGAGTACAAAGTGGATGGTTTCGTAATGCACTCTAACCGCTCCTGCAAGCCATATTCCCTCGGCCAATACGATATCAAGCGAATCGTCAGCGCCGAAACGGGGGTCCCAGGCCTGATAATAGATGCCGATATGTGCGATTCTCGCTACTACTCTGAAGAGCAAATTCGCAACCGCATTGATGCTTTCATTGAACAACTGGAGGGTAGTGCGTGAAGTGATAGGTCACGAGTGGGTTCTCAAACTTTTAGAAAATGCCGTGAGGAAAGGAGTCCTTTCCCACTCCTATCTTTTCACAGGGCCGGACGGGGTTGGGAAAAGGACGCTGGCCTTGGAGTTTGCCAAGTATTTGTGCTGCAAAGTAAGCTTACCACCATGCGGCTCCTGCCGCGATTGTCAAGAGGTGCTGGGAAGAACCCACCCCGACTTGAAGCTCTTAGAGCCCGAAAATGGCTCCATCAAAATTGAACAGATGAGAGAACTGCACCGCGAAGCTTTTTTGGCCCCTCACCGCAGCCCTTACCGCATCTTCATCATCTCCGATATGGATAAAGCTACTCCGGAAGCGGCCAATAGCCTCCTCAAAATCCTGGAAGAACCCCCACTCCATTCCTTATTCATCCTAACCGCTACATCCGCTGAGCTTCTCTTGCCCACAATCGTTTCCCGATGCCAAGTCTTCAACCTCCGGCCCGTCCCCGAAAGCCAGATTCAGGAATTTTTGGAAAAAAGCTGGGGAATTGAAAGCTCCAAAGCCCACCTCTTAGCCCGCCTATCGGAGGGCTGCCCAGGTAAAGCCATAATGTTCATCCAAGAAGAAGAACTTTTCAAAAAGCGAGAGGAGGATTTGGAAGCTTTCTTTTACATCCTGAAGAGCGATACAGTAACAAGATTGGAGTGGGCAGGAGAGTTTGGGAAAGATGAAGAAAGGCTTAAAGAAATGCTAAAGTGGTGGATTTTGGCGGCGAGGGATATGCTCTTGATTTTGGAAGGGGCCAAGGAGAAAGTGGTAAATGCCGATTACTTGGGGAAATTGGAAGCAGCGGCAGTAAAGCTTGGCAAAGAAAAAACTCGCACTGGGCTAAAAGAGATGCGCTCAATACTTACAGCATTGCACCGGAATGCCAATTTGCGCTTGGCTCTGGACGTACTGATGCTCAAATTACCAGGATTTTCTCAGGAGGTGTAAATTGCCTTTTGTAGTAGGGATACAGTTCAGGAAGAATTGCAAAATCTACAACTTTAATGCCACAGGCTTTGAAGACCTTGCCCGTGGGGACTATGTAGTGGTAGAGACAGAGAGGGGCTTGGAAATCGGGAAAGTTATAGTGCCCCCACGGGAAATAGCCAATGTGGAAGCACCTTTGAAAGGAATAGTGCGCAAGGCAACCCCTTGGGACCTTGTTAGGATGGATTTTTACCGGCACAAGGAGGGGGAAGCTTTAGCCAAGGCCCGCCAACTGGCCCGCGAGATGGGCTTAAGCATTAAACTGGTAAAGGCAGAATACAACTTTGAAGGCACTAAGCTAACCCTCTTTTTTACCTCGGAAGGGAAGGCCGAATTTAAAGAGTTCGTTCGCCTGCTTGAAGAGGAGCTGGGGGTTAAAGTGGAGCTATTCTCTATCGGAGTGCGAGATGAAGCTAAATTCATCGGTGGGATAGGACCTTGCGGCCGCCTCTTGTGCTGCGCTTCCTTCCTAACAGAATTCGATTCCGTGTCCATAAAAATGGCCAAGATTCAGGACCTTCCCATAAACCCGGCAGCCATCTCGGGGTTATGCAACCGGCTCCTTTGCTGCTTGCGTTACGAATTTGAAACTTACAAGGACTTTAAAGAGCGCCTGCCTAAGGTAGGGCAAAAAATAAAAACCCCTAAAGGGGAAGGCAAACTTGTAGCCATAAACATAGTAAAAGAGACGGTAACCGTCCAGCTGGAAGACGAGACCACCGTTGAATTACCTGCGGAGCAGGTAGAGATTTTAAAGGGCTAACCGGCGCCATAATCAGCGCGGCTCCACAATGAACTTTATAGCCGTCCTTTCTTGACCGTTTATGTCAACCTCAGTGAAGGAAGGGATACAGACGATGTCGTAGCCATCCAGGGCAAGGTAACCCCTGGCAATGGCTATTGCTTTAATGGCTTGATTTACGGCACCGGCCCCTATAGCCTGGACTTCCGCCCTCTTACTTTCCCTTATTACTCCGGCTATGGCTCCAGCTACTGCCGTAGACCGAGACTTAGCTGAAACTTTTATAACGGGCATCTTGCCTCCTTGCCGTTGGCTCTCTATATAAATTTTACACCATTACACCCCCCATAGCAAGCTATTGAAGCACTTTTTGGGGGTGTATCCCTCTGCGCCGATTGGAAATCAGCCTTATTGGAGCCTACGCTGAAACTGCTAAGGTTCGGCAAAGGCCGACCACAGGCCGACTTTATTCGGTGCATAGGGAAAAATTTGGCACAAAAACCCTTAAATGGTAAAATGAGGAAAGAGATTAAACCTTGCTTTGGAGGTAAGCGATGAAGCTGGATCCCAAAGCCCGCTATACTAAAACCCACGAATGGGTCAGACTCAACGGCACCGAAGCCACTTGTGGGATAACCGACTACGCCCAGGCTCAACTCTCAGATGTGGTTTATGTAGAATTGCCGGAGGTAGGTGAAAGCTTCTCTCAAGGCGATGCCTTTGCCGTAGTTGAATCCGTAAAAGCTGCCGCCGATTGCTACATGCCCATGAGTGGCCAAATAACTGCTGTAAACCAGGCCCTCACCACCTCGCCTGAGCTTGTCAACAAAGACCCCTACGGGGAAGGATGGCTCGTCCGCTTCCGCCCAACCAACCCCTCTGAGTGGGATTCCCTCATGACCCCGGAAGAATATGAAAAGTTCGTGGCCGAAGAAGAGGCCAAGGGAGGTCATTAATGAAAAGCCCTTATATCCCCTCTACTGATAAAGACCGCGAGGAAATGCTCCGGGCCATAGGGGTAGAAAAGATTGAGGAGCTCTTTTCCGACATCCCCCCTGAAGTCCGGTACGTGAAATTTAACTTGCCTGAGCCTCTCTCAGAAGCCGAAATCTTGCGGGAAATCCGCCAAATGGCCGAAATGAACGCCGACCTTGACCATTATACCTGCTTTCTGGGAGCAGGAGCCTACAATCACTTTGTCCCCAGCGTAGTCAAATATGTCCTAAGCCGAGGTGAATTCTACACCGCTTATACCCCCTACCAGCCGGAGATAAGCCAAGGCACCCTTCAGAGCATCTTTGAGTATCAGACCATGATTTGCCAGCTTACGGGGATGGAAGTGGCCAACGCTTCCCACTACGATGGCGCTACTTCCATGGCCGAAGCAGCCCTCATGGCCTACAACATCCACCGCCGAAAGCGCCACAAAGTGATTGTCTCCCCTGCTGTCCACCCTGAATACCGCCAAGTCCTGCGCACTTATGTCCGCGGCATGGATATAAACGTGGTAGGAGACGAAAACCCCGAGGCCGATATCCAGGACCTCTTGAGCCTTCTAGACCAAGACACAATCTGCTTCATAATCCAGAACCCCAACTTCTTCGGGGAACTGGAGCCGGTAGAGGGCCTGGCCGATAAAATCCACGAAGCCGGAGCCATATTCGTGGTAGTAATTGACCCGATATCCTTAGGGCTCTTCAAACCCCCTGGGCAATACGGAGCCGATATCGTGGTAGGGGAGGGACAGCCCCTGGGTAACCCCGTAGCTTTCGGCGGGCCATACTTGGGGATATTCGCAACTAAAATGGAGTATGTCCACAGGATGCCAGGGCGCTTGGTAGGGGAAACAGTGGACACTGAAGGGAAGCGAGGCTTCGTCCTCACCCTTTCGGCCAGGGAACAGCACATCCGCCGGGAGAAAGCCACCTCCAACATCTGCACCAACCAGGCTCTCTGCGCTCTGGCTGCTGGCGTTTACCTTGCAGTCATGGGCAAAGAAGGCCTGAGGAAAGTAGCCGAGCTATGCTACCACAAAGCCCATTATGCTGCCAAGCGCATCGGAGAAATCCCCGGCTACGAAGTCCTCAATAAAAAGCCTTTCTTCAAAGAGTTCGTAGTCCGTTGCCCCCTCCCACCGCAAGAAATAAACCGCCGGCTTCTCCAGCACAAAATCATCGGGGGATACGACTTGGGCCGGGATTACCCACACCTCAAGGATTGCATGCTTTTGTGCGTGACCGAGCTTAACACCAAGGAGGAAATAGATAAACTGGCTGAACTCTTAGCCGAAATGAAATGAGCCCGGAGGTGTGCGATGGAGAAGGTCAAAATAGGAATCATCGGGGGAAGCGGCCTCTACCAGATGGAAGGGTTAACCGACATAGAAGAGGTTAAAATTTCAACCCCATTCGGCGAACCCTCGGATGTCATAGTCATAGGCACTTTAGAAGGTAGAAGGGTTGCTTTCTTGCCCAGGCACGGCCGCGGCCACCGCATAATGCCCAGCGAAATCAACTACAGAGCTAACATCTGGGCCCTCAAATCCCTTGGAGTTGAGAGGATAATAGCCGTGAGCGCCTGCGGCTCAATGAAGGAAGAGATAGCTCCAAGGGACATAGTCATCCCAGACCAACTGTTTGACCACACCAAGGGCAAGAGGGCTTACTCCTTCTTTGGGGACGGGATTGTAGTCCACACTTCCTTTGCCGAACCCTTCTGCCCAGAACTTTCCGAGCTTCTCTACCAAGCGGTGAAGAAAACTGGAGCCAGGGTCCACAAAGGTGGAACTTTCATCACCATTGAAGGCCCTCGCTTCTCCACAAAGGGCGAATCCCGAATATACCGCCAATGGGGAGTGGATATAATCGGCATGACCGCTTCCCCGGAAGCCCAGCTGGCCAGAGAAGCCGAAATCTGCTACGCGGCCATGGCCCACGTCACCGATTACGACGTCTGGCATGAGACTGAGGAGCCAGTTACAGCGGAAATGGTGATAAGAAACCTTGAGGCTAATATCAAAGTAGCACAAGAAGCCCTCCGCTACCTCATCCCCACTATCCCCGAAGAGCGGACTTGTGCCTGCTCCCGTGCCTTGGCCGATGCCATAGTAACTCAGAGGGACCTAATCCCCAGAGAGCTCAAGGAAAAGCTTAGCTTGCTCATAGGTAAATACATCTCATGAAGGGCAAAGTTCAATCCATCCTTTCTAAACCGCAAACCCTTCTGGCACTTGGGTTTATCTTGGCCCTCCTCTTAGGGGCAGGAATTTATTTCAACTACGCCTTCTTCAGGCGGCCGGCTCTATCCCCTTCTCAGAGGGAATGGCTCACCCGAAAAGGCAAAGTCGTAATCGCTGGCGATTATGCCTTTCCCCCGTTTGAGTATTTGGAGGGGAATGAATACAAAGGCTTCAACGTGGACCTTGTCTACTCCCTCGCCTTAAACTTGGGGATGGAAGTGGAGCTTAGGCCGATGTTATGGGAGGACGCTCGCAAAGCCCTGGAGGAGGGCCAAGTGGATGCAATCCAGGGAATGCGTTATACACCTGAAAGGGCTGCTACCTACAGCTTCTCCCGTCCCTTCCTCCAAAGCTACTCCATCATCTTCATCCCCGCTGACCGGCAAGGTATCTCCTCAGTAAATGACCTCAAAGGCCTCAAAGTTGCTGTCCAAAAAGGGGACGTATCTTACGATTACTTGAGCGTCCTCCCTGAAATCACCATTGTAGCTACCGGGACCCAGGAAGAAGGGCTGAAATTGCTTTTGGAAGGCCAAGTTGATGCCTTTGTGGGCAACAAATGGGTTGGCTTGTTCAACCTTAGGAAAATGGGGGCGGATGGCAGAATCAAAACTGTTGGAGACCCCCTCTTTCCCTCACCTTACTGCATGGCAGTAAAGAAGGGGAACGAGGAGTTACTCTCCATCCTGAACACTGGCATAAGAATTCTGGAAAATAATAGCACTCTGGCGGCACTTTATCAAAAATGGTTCGGGACAACGCCAGAAATTTCCCCCGTAACGCTTATTACCCCTACACTCATAAGGTTTTCCGGCTTAATGGTTTTTCTCCTGTTCACCTCCCTCTTCCTCTACGCCTGGAACTTAACATTACGTCGGGAGGTGCGCAAAAGCGTAACCGCTGAAAAAGTCCTACGGGAACGCCTAAAAGCTTTGTACGAACTAAGCCGTAAGTTGCCCCTTCTACCCGATGAATTGAAGATAGCACAAACAGTGGCTGAAATAGCCAGAGATGTTGTCCACGTTTCCTCCTGCAGCCTATGGCTTTGGGATGAAAACAAAGGGGCCTTTGTGGAGGTAAAGGATGAAGAGAGAAGGGAACTAAGCCCCTTTCCTGAAACCTTGCTAAGCCGTATAGTTCGCACCGGTGCCCCAATTTATATCCCCGACCTTTCCACAGAGCCAACTCCAATTGCTTTCCCCTCCGAAGCTGGAAGCTGCTTCTTAGCCCCTATCCAAACCGCCGGGAAGGTTCACGGTTTCTTAGCAGGGGTTAAGAGCCTAAAAGATGGCTTCTCTCCCGAAGAGCAAGAGCTAATGTTAGCTTTAGCTGAACACGCCTCGGTCGCTTTAGAAAACGTAAAGCTCCGCCACGGCCTTAAGGCTCAATTGCAGGACCTCACCCAGGAAGTAACGCGTAGGGCCCTCGTTCAGGAAATTGCCTCCTTAGCAGTTTCCACCTTTGATATCAAAAGGATCCTTAACGTAACTGCTGCTAAGATTGTGGAAACTTTAGGGGTAGACCATTGCGCCATCGTCTTATTCAATTTAGAAAAGATGGAAGGCACGGTAGAAGCGGAGTACCCCATACAAGATTCAATCGGCCTCAAATTTGACCTCAAAGTTTACCCGGCTTTTTCTCACGTCATAGAAACTCGCAAACCCCTTATCGTTCACGACGTAGAAACTGAGCCTTTATTAGAGCCAATCCGTAACCTCCTCCTCATGGCTGGAGTCCGTTCCTTCCTCCTCGTCCCCATAATACTTCAAGAAAGCATAATCGGTTCTGTAGGAATTGAAGCCAGAGGGGAAAAGAGGCCATTCTCTCCCGTAGAAGTGGAGCTTGTTCAGGCCATAGCTAACCAACTGGCAATGGCCATCCACAATTCACGCCTTTACCAGGAAATCCAAACCCGCTACCATCAATTAGCTTCTCTGCAAGACTCTATAAGAGTGCTCAACTCTTACCTTGATCTACCTGGGATTCTTTCCTTGCTTACAGGCTTGACTATAGGGTTACTTGACGCAGACCGTAGCGCTGTATTCCTTTTTGATGAAAGCAAAAAACTGCGGTGCGTGGCCAGCGAAGGCCTTTCCCCTGCTTTCGTCTCACTCTTAGAAACGGTTCAGATATGGCCCCCCACCGTTGAAGAGGCGCCGCCCCCCTTAATAGTAAACGACATCCTTAAGGAAGCGCTTTTCCTCCACATCCGCGGAGCCGCTATGGATGAGGGTATAGCTTCGGCACTTTACCTCCCATTGTTCCACCGCGGAAAATTGCTGGGAAACTTAGCCGTATTTTGCAATGAACCTCGCACCTTCTCCCCTATGGAAGTATCCCTTGCCCGCGCTATCGCCGATCAGGCCGCTGTAGCCATAAATAATGCATTGCTCTTCCAAGAGGTAAAGAAAGCTGGAGAAGAGTGGGAAAAAACCTTTAATGGGATACGCGAAGGGATTGTCTTACTAAATCCAGATTTCCAAATCCTAAGGGCTAACGAAACCTTCGGCAAACTGGTGGGCCTATCTCCAAAAGAACTCATTGGCCGCAACGCTTACGAATTACTCCCCTCCCTTTCCGAAATTCACCTTAAGGTGGATGGTGACCATGTACCGCGCTCTAAGGAAATTCAATGGCGTTTCAAAGATCGCACTTTCCGGATTATTCACTACCCGATAAGAGGAGAAGCCGGGCTTTTAGAAAAAGTCATTGTCATATTTGAGGATATAACGGAGGAATTGGCCCTTCAGGACCGCCTCCTTCAAACTCACGCTTTGGCTTCTTTAGGCAAAATGGCCTCGGCTTTGGCCCATGAACTAAATAACCCCTTGGCCGCAATCTTGGGCTATTCCTCTTTACTTCAGTTAGAATCGGTGCCAGATAAAGTGAAAGAAGCCCTTAAAGAAATAGAGCTCCATGCTCGGAGAGCTTCAAACATAGTAAAAGCAATAGCGGATTTCGCCGAACAAAAACCAGCACCAAAGTTCAAGATAAATGTAAACCAGCTCTTGGAAGAAACCATCGCTTTCCATCTATCGGAATTAAAGGCCAGCAAAGTTGAAGTTTTCAAAGAGTTTGACCCCACCCTCTCAGAGACAGGAGGTGACCCCTATCAACTGCAGAAAGCCTTTGAGCAAATTATTATCAATGCTGAACAAGCCCTTGAAAGCAAAGGAGGTGGTAAGCTCTTAATCCGGACAAGCGAAGAGCAAAAGCCGGAGCCTATGATTAAGGTAGAATTCATAAATGATGGCCCACCAATCCCCGAAGAAATCCTCCCCTACATATTTCAACCATTCTTCACAACGAAGGAGGGGAAAGAAGGTTTGGGCCTTTCATTAGCTTATGGTATCATAGCCCGACACGGTGGCTCTATCTGGGCCGAAAATCTGCCCGAAGGCGGTGTGCGTTTTCAAATAGAACTTCCTGTGGTAACCCCTGAGCCTGATTGGGCCCTTAAAACTCTGAAGGAACTGGAAAAAGAATATATTGCCACTATCCTACTTATGGGCAAGAGCCTTCGGCTTTTAGAATTGGAAAAAACCATCTCCGCGTGGGGATACCGCTGTCTGAAAGCCTATGGACTTAAGGAAGCAGAGGAATTAATGACCAAAGAGAAGCCATCTGCTATCCTTTGCATCTTAACCTCTGATTTCCAGGAATGCCTTGATTTATACAAGAAGTTTGTGGGAGTTGACCCTGGCTTGGCTAAGAAATTCCTTTTCCTGGTAGAAGGCCGCTTAACCCCTGAATTATCTCACCTCTTAAAAGCAACTGCCGGGATACACTTAGTTGAACCCGTGGACCCAGAAGTCCTTCGCCGGACCTTAGGGAGAATAATCTTCACGACGGAGGGTTAAGCTATGTTCCGCATCTTGACCATAAATCCTGGCTCTACTTCTACTAAAATTGCCCTATTTGAGGATGAAAATTGCGTGATGCGAGAAGAGATTTACCATAAGCCTGAGGAATTAGGCCAATACAATAGGATTGTGGAACAGTATCCCTTACGACGTGATGCGGTGCTTAGGTTTTTGGAGAACAATGGAATTGCCCTTTCTTCCCTAAGCGCAGTGGTGGGAAGGGGCGGACTTATGCGGCCAGTGGAAAGCGGGACTTACGTTGTGAACCAGAAGATGCTGGAAGACCTTATGGCTCCCAAAGAAAGGGAGCACGCTTCAAACCTGGGAGCTTTAATAGCTTATGAGATAGCACAAAAGGCCGGAGTGCCCGCTTTCGTAGTAGACCCGGTATGCGTTGATGAATTTGATGATATTGCACGCATCTCAGGCTTGCCAGAGATAGAGCGCAAGAGCTTATCCCACGCCCTTAACTTGAAAGCGACAGGACGAAGAGCAGCCAAGGATTTGGGGAAAAGCTACCAGGAATTGAACTTGGTCATAGTCCACATGGGAGGCGGAATCTCGGTCTCAGCACACCGCAAAGGTAGGATGGTGGATGTAAACCAAGCCTTGGATGGGACAGGCCCCTTCTCTCCGGAAAGAGCTGGTGGATTGCCTGTTGGAGATGTCATAAGGATGTGCTATTCGGTACCGCCTTACGATAAAACCCGCTACACTTACGAGGAGATGATTACAAAGATAACTCGGAAGGGAGGCCTCCTCGCCCATTTAGGCACTAACGATGCCAGAGAAGTGGAAAAACGCATAGCTCAGGGTGATGAGCATGCTCGCCTTGTCTACGAAGCTATGGCTTACCAAATCGCCAAAGAAATAGGAGCCATGGCTACAGTCCTCAAAGGAGAAGTAGACGCCATCGTCCTTACTGGAGGCCTCGCCCGCTCTGATATGCTGGTGGGATGGATAAAGGAAAGAGTCGGCTGGATTGCTCCCGTTTTGGTCTATCCTGGCGAAGACGAAATGTTAGCCATGGCCCAAGGCGCTTTGAGAGTACTGAGAGGCGAAGAGAGGGCTAAGGAGTATTAAGCCATGCTCTTAAATCCCCTTGATGGGCTCATAATACTGGGGCTTGGAATTGGCGCCTTCTGGGGCTTCAGCAAGGGGACAATCCGTGAAGCTATTGAGCTTGCGTGCTTATACCTCGCCACCTTGGTAACCACATTACTCTTCCAAAGGCCTGCCCGATGGCTTGCCTCCCGCTTCTCTTTGCCCTTGCCTTTTGTGGAAATAACAGTGTTCACCTTGCTCCTTTTAGCTGCATTCTTTGCCTTTTTCTACATTGCCATGGATTTCTTCAAACTTCCGCAGTCTCGCTACCTCAGCTTTGTTGATAGATTAGGGGGAATGGTTTTCGGATTTCTCTTCGCTCTGGTTGTCATCAGTCTTTTGCTCATCTTTTTGGATTATGCCCTTGGGGTAAATTGGCTTAAGTGGGAGCATTTAAGGAAAGCCATTCTTGAAACGAGGCTTTCCTCTTTCGCTGCCCCTTTAGTGAAAGGGTTTGGCCGAAGCATCTTAGCCGTGCTTAAACCATTCTTCCCGAAAGGTTTGCCCGCCTTAATACCAACCGAAACTGCACTTGTTCGGCCATTGGTTGGCCTTAACCTTTACTGAGCCTATCTAAAATCATTGCGGAGCAGCGCAAGCCCCCGAAGCAATTTACTACAGATAGTTGGAGATTGCTTCGCTCGCAATGGCACTCAATAATTCGTGGTACGGTCAATAAGCCCGCGCTCTCGAGCCAAAAAATCGCACAATTTGAAGGAAGCGAAAGCGATAAAACCAAAGAAGACCGAAAGCCCAAACATTATCCCCAGCAATTCCTCATTGCTTAAGGAGGCAAAAGTGGGGAAAGCCTTTACCCCACTGGGGAGAAGAGCACGGCGAAGCAACTCTAACCAGTAAGTTATAGGCATGATGAAGCCCAAAGGGCGAAGCCACGAGGGCAAAACCTCCAGTGGGAAAACAGCCCCGCTGAAAAGGAACAGAGCCCCTGCTACCGCTTCACCTATCAGGAAAAAGTGATGGGCCACAAGAAGACTTACGTTGGCTAAAATAAGCCCCATAAAAGCCAATACTACTATCCCTAAAATCAGGGAAAGCAGGAAAAGGGGCCAATTAGCTTGGGCAAGATTAAGGGGTAAATGCAGGAAGAGCATCCCAGCGGCAAGGGTTATAAAAACAGCGAAGGAACCTGTGAGGAAACGGGCTACCCCTCGGCCAAGCCAATAGAAAGGAATGAAAATAGGAGCAACGTAAATGTATTTTAAGGTCCGATAATGCTCACGGTCGTCTATCACAGCCCAAGATATGCCAATCATGACCGAGCCCACGTAAATGTAGAAGGCATTGCCTAAGTAAATGTAAGGGAAAATAGGCTCCCTAAAACGCCCCCCTGTTATCACTCCGTACATGACCACTAAAATTGCCGCCGAGGCCAGGGGCTTTATTATGGAGTAAATGGCAAAAAGCACCGGGTCTGTCCAGTTGGACTCAATCTGCCACCCAAGCCACGTAGCTATCCAGAACGAACGCCAGGCTGAAGCCAAACGGGATTTCATTGCTGAATCTCCAGGAGTTTGCCTTCGCGTATCGCTATCTTCTCCATGTAATCCAGGAGCAAACGAGCCGCAATTATAAATACTATGCTCATAACGCCGAGGATTGCTGACTCCATGCGAACATCCAAAAAGCCCAGCGAAGCACCGGAAGGGAAGAGTAGCTGACGCATGGCATCAAGGCCAAGGGTAAGGGGTATCAAAGAAGCAACTGCTGCTACCCAGAAGCCCAAACTTTTAATCGGGAAATAAAAGCCCGATAAAAGGTAAATCGGCTCCTGAGCTAAGCTGGCCAAATGCCACGCCTCCCTTCCCCACAAGAGGAAAAGGGAAGCATTCATCATCCCAAGGCCGTAAAGAGCGACAAGAGTAAGGGAGAAGACCAGTACCAAAAGTAGACCATTGGCAACGGAAAAGCGCACTTTGAAAAGTATGCCTCCTACCAAGATAATTGTGGCCGCCCTGAGAGAAGTCCCAACGATGCCCCCTAAGGCCATCCCAAGGAGAATAGCCATCTTAGGGGCTGGTGATATTATGTAAAGCGGCAGGTTGCCTGTTTCCTTCTCCCAATAGAATTGGGTAGACATGCTCCAAAGCACATTCAGCCAGAAAGCGGTCATAGCTCCGCCCAGCACCACGAAGCCTATATACTCTTCCGGCGCCTTGATAGCCCGATAGATGAATACATAAGCCGAGACCGCCAGGAGCGAGAGGAAAACATCAAAGAAAATCCATGACCTCTCCCTTTGCTGAGCTATAATCCTTGGATAAGCACGGGCTATCACTGTCTTTAAGAACAACTTCCAGCCTGTAGCTTTAGCCTTCATCCTCCTTCACCTCTTCAAACGGCCGGCCAACCAGCTCTACGAAGACATCTTCCAAAGTTGGCTCTTTTTTAGTCAAATGGCGGACTTGAACTGAATGAGCGGTCAGGGTACGGATAACCTCAGCAAGGGCTGATTCATCCTTAAGGGCTAATTTGAGCTTCGCGCCCCCATCAGTTTCGGCCAAGAGCGCGCGGTGGACACCAGTAATGGCTTCCAAAACTTCCGATGCCAACCCTTGGGGGTGAGTAATTTCCAGCTCAAACAAAGCTTCCTGGCGAAGTCGCTGCTTCAAAGAGGCTGGGGAATCGCAGGCCACTATCCTACCTTGGTCAATTATAGCCACTCGGTCACAGAGTTCTTCTGCTTCCTGCATGTAATGGGTGGTTAGGAGGATAGTGCGGCCGGGATGCTCCTCCAGCCATTCCCTTATGAACTGCCGGATTTGGCGAGCAGCGTTCACATCAAGGCCAAGTGTTGGCTCATCTAAGAAAAGGATTTCAGGGTCTGTAAGAAACCCACGAACCACATTCATCTTTTGGCGCATGCCAGTAGAAAGCTGGGAAGTCTTAGTATGCATCCATTCGGTCAGGCCGACACGGTGCAGAAGCTCCTCAATGCGGCGATTGGCTTCGGAGGTTGAGATTCCATAAAACTGGGCAAACATCCACAGATTTTCCCTAACCGTAAGCAATCCGTAACCTGAGGCTTCGCCTCCTGAAACCATGTTGATTATAGGACGTATCTTGTGGGATTCCCGGACTACATCAAAGCCTGCCACCCAAGCCCTTCCAGAGGAAGGAGCCAAGAGGGTGGCCAAGATTTTTATCAAAGTAGTCTTGCCGGCACCGTTGGGGCCCAGCAAGCCGAAGAGTTCCCCTTTTGCTATCTCAAGGTTCACATCCCTCAAAGCAATAACCTCTTTCTTGGGCTGCCGGCGTTTCCC
>Ga0185307_1000180_pt1 | contig 44496 bp, 45 predicted proteins | sample LHCtaG_FD_128010 | JGI IMG/M metagenome (GOLD analysis project Ga0185307, IMG submission 128010) | Hot spring microbial communities from Little Hot Creek, USA to study Microbial Dark Matter (Phase II) - LHC4sed_matched (SPADES... | ecosystem: Environmental > Aquatic > Thermal springs > Hot... | reverse complement strand
TAAGCCTTCTGCCGCCTCTTTGCCTACTCCTATCCAATATACCCAATAGGATGTATTTTTAGGAAGTGAAATTTTGAGAGTAGATGTACTTCCCGCGCTAATTTTTGTTTGTGTATTTACTATTTCCTCATAAACAGTATCTTCACGAACAAAAGAAGATTCAACCGTTGAGACATAGGTGGTCTCATAAAGAATATCCCATTCTACGGAAGTATCAAAATTAAGAAATTTTTCTTTGGTAGGAATACGGTGAAGAGTAAACCTATAACTTTTAGAATGAATAAGGCTTGAGTTTGTAAATGAAAATTCGTATACTCCTTTCTTTTCAATGAATATAGTTTTATTTTCTATTTTCGGAATCGCATATGCATTAAATATGACCTTTCCAGCCCATTTTGAAATACTCACTTCGCTTATATCGTTACCCTCTATTACCCAAGCATTAAAGATAATAGTATCACCCTCAGGAAATTTGTAATAAAAATTCCTTTCTTCGCCGGGAGAGATTGAAAAAGATAAATCAGCTACCATTTTTGCCTTTGGATTAACAATAGTAGGATTGACATTCAATAAGTATTTTCTTTTTGGCATAGAAGTACATGCGAATATTATAAAAATACTACTTAGTAAACATAATTTTTCATAATTTCCTCCCTTTTATAAAAAAAATAACAATTTTTAATTATAAAGTCAATGAAAGATTTTGGGAAGAAAAACAAGTTTTTTGACTCTGCTAAGAGAAATTTGTTTGGTTTTCTTTCTTTTGTTTGTAATTATTTGTTATTGATTTTGATATTTTATTTTCTAAATTGTTATTATAATAAAAACTCCCCGGGCAGGACTCGAACCTGCAACCCTCCGGTTAACAGCCGGATGCTCTACCGGTTGAGCTACCGGGGATTTTATCTATTTTAATCAATTTTTATTGAAAAGTCAAATTGTCTCTAATTTTATTCTTCGCGAACGGGGAATCTGATTTTTTAACTTTTTATTACGATAATAACCAATCGCTACTGGATAATTTTTATAGAATAAGATTTTGTAACCTTCTTCCATGGCTACCTCTAAAAAAAGGTCTTGACCTAAAAGAAATTTTTTTAGCTCTTCTTCATTTAAATGGATGATATTTTTTTTAGCGTAAAAACCAAAAATTTGGCAGGCATCAATCGTTGGTTTTATTCCATTTTTTACTATCCTTGCTATTCTTATCCCCTTTCTTAAAATATTTTCACATTGAAATTCTTTTACTTCTTTAGTCATCAGATAAATATTATTTTTATATTGGTAAAACTCATAATTGGAAAAGATTTCTTCGTTAATGCCAAATTCTTCTTTAAAATATTTTAATATATTTTTCATAAATAAATTATAAAAGAATTTGATTTTTATTTCAAAAATTGTATAATTTAAGTTAAAAAATTTAAATTAAGGAGGAAAAATGGCAGAAAAATTAAACCCCTTTGAAATTGCCCAAAAACAACTTGACCAAGCAGCGGAACTTTTAAAACTTGATAAAGCTACCCATCAAATTCTGCGCGAACCGATGCGGGAAATGACTGTTTTGATTCCGGTGAGAATGGATAATGGCGAAGTAAAAGTTTTTAAAGGCTTTCGGGTTCAATATAATGATGCTCGGGGACCTTGTAAAGGTGGTATCCGCTTCCATCCCGAAGAAACCCTTGACACGGTAAGGGCATTAGCGGCGTGGATGACTTGGAAAACCGCATTATTAGATTTGCCTTATGGTGGTGGTAAAGGCGGTGTAATTTGTAATCCGAAGGAAATGTCAATAAGGGAAAAAGAACAATTAGCAAGGGGTTATATCCGGGCTTTAGGCGAATTTATTGGACCAGAAAAGGATATTCCAGCACCGGATGTCTATACTGACCCGCAAATTATGGCGTGGATGATGGATGAATTTTCTAAATTGCGTGGTTATTATTGTCCGGGAGTAATCACCGGTAAACCTATTCCCATTGGTGGTTCCTTGGGAAGAAATGACGCTACTGCTCGTGGCGGAATTTACACCACGAGAGAGGCGGCAAAATATTTAAAGATTGACTTAAAAGATGCCCCGACGGCTATTCAAGGATACGGAAATGCTGGTTCCTTTGGAGCAATTTTGGCAAAAGAGATTTTGGGAGTAAAGATTGTGGCGGTTTCTGATTCCCAAGGTGGAATTTATTCCCAAAATGGTCTTGACCCCTATGAAGTATTAGAATTTAAAAAGAAAAACGGGACAGTTGTTGGGTTCCCGAAAACAAGTAAAATTACTAATGAAGAATTATTGGAACTTGATGTTACTTTACTTATGCCTTCAGCTTTAGAAAATGTTATTACCAAAGATAATGCTTTCCGAATAAAGGCAAAGATTATTGCGGAGTTGGCTAATGGCCCAACAACACCGGAAGCCGATGAAATTTTGGCAAGCAAAGGGATTTTTGTTATTCCTGACTTTTTATGCAATGCTGGTGGCGTTACAGTTTCCTATTTTGAATGGGTTCAAAATATTACTGGTTATTACTGGTCATTAGAAGAAGTCCATAAAAGATTGGATGAAAAAATGACTAGGGCTTTTTGGGGAGTAATTGAGATGTACGAGAAGAAGAAGGTAAATACCAGAATGGCAGCCTATTTAGTGGCGGTCTCCCGAGTTGTGGAAGCAATGAAGCTTCGTGGTTGGGTATAATATGGCAAAGATTTTAAAGAAAGAGATTTTAGCTCCCAATATCAAAAAGTTTGTTGTGCTTGTACCGGAAGTTGCTCAGAAAGCCTTACCCGGCCAGTTTGTTATCGTTAGAGTTTGCGAAGAAGGTGAGAGAATACCTTTAACGATTGCTGATTTTGACAAAGAAAAAGGAACAATAACAATTGTCTTCCAAGAAGTGGGAAAAACTACTTATCATTTAGGAACTTTAAACGAAGGCGACGAAATCCTTGATTTTGTTGGACCCTTAGGAAAACCGTCAGAAATTGAAAAGTTTGGTACTGTCTGCTGTATCGGTGGCGGTGTCGGCACTCCCGAAATTTATCCAGTTGCCCGGGCTTTAAAAGAGATTGGTAATTATGTTATTGTTATTATCGGTGCCCGAACCAAGGAATTGGTAATAATGGAAAACGAGATGAGAAAGGTTGCTGATGAAGTTTATATCACTACTGACGATGGCTCTTACGGAATGAAAGGGTTGGTTACCGATGCCTTAAAAAAATTGCTGGTTGAGAATAAAAAAATTGACCGGGTGATTGCTGTCGGTCCGGTAATTATGATGAAGGCGGTCTCCGAATTGACAAAAAATTATAACATTAAAACGATTGTCTCGCTCAATCCGATGATGCTTGATGGCACTGGCATGTGTGGGATTTGTCGGGTAGAGATTGGTGGGGAAACAAAATTTGCCTGCGTAGATGGACCGGAGTTTGACGGTCATTTGGTAAATTACGATTTATTAATGGCCCGTTTGCGAACTTATTTAGAAGAAGAAAAAATCTCCTTAAAATTATTTAAAGAAAAAATGGGTCTCGAATAAAAGGAGGAAAAGTGGCAGTTAATCCGAAAAAAACACCTATGCGGGAACAAGACCCAAAAGAAAGGATAAAGAATTTTAACGAAGTTCCTTTGGGCTATACCGAAGAAGAAGCCAAATTAGAAGCCCAAAGATGTCTCCAATGTAAAAAACCACCTTGTGTCAAAGGCTGTCCGGTAGAGATTGATATTCCGGGATTTATCAGTAAAATTCGGGAAGGAAATTTTAAAGAAGCCATTAGGATTTTGAAAGATAAAAATAGTTTGCCGGCTATCTGCGGACGAGTATGTCCCCAAGAAGACCAATGTGAAAAAGAATGTGTTTTGGGCAAAAAATACGAACCAGTGGGAATTGGTCGCTTAGAAAGATTTGCGGCTGACTGGGAAGCCGAACAGGGACTTATGGAATTACCGAAGATTGAGAAAAAAACTGGGAAAAAAATTGCGGTTGTCGGTAGTGGTCCAGCCGGTTTAACCTGTGCTTCGGAATTAGCCAAAATGGGCCACGAAGTGGTAATTTTTGAAGCCTTGCATAAACCGGGTGGAGTTTTAGTATACGGGATTCCGGAGTTTCGGCTGCCAAAAAAAATTGTTGAAAGAGAAATCAATTATGTAAAAGCCTTAGGCGTAAAGATTATCTGTAATTTTGTTGTCGGTAAGACAAAAACCGTAGATGAATTATTAGAAGAGTTTGATGCGGTCTTTGTCGGTACCGGTGCCGGTCTGCCTTGGTTTATGAATATTCCCGGAGAAAATTATACCGGTATCTATTCAGCAAATGAGTATCTTATTAGAGTAAATTTAATGAAGGCCTATCTCTTTCCGGAATATGATACGCCAATTGTCCGTGGGAAAAATGTAGCAGTAATTGGTGGTGGTAATGTCGCCATGGATGCCGCAAGGACCGCTTTAAGATTAGGAGCAGAAAAATCAATGATTGTCTATCGACGAAGTAAAGCGGAAATGCCCGCGAGAATCGAAGAGATTGAAAGAGCCGAAGAAGAAGGGGTTATTTTCCATTTTTTAACTTTACCAGTAAAATATCACGCGGATGAAAATGGCCGGGTAAGAGCAATGGAATGTATTAAAATGGAATTAGGCGAACCTGACCATACGGGCAGAAGAAAACCAATACCCATTCCTAATTCTAATTTTATAATACCAGTGGATACCGTAGTAGTAGCTATTGGTCAAAGTCCCAATCCCTTAATTCCCCAGACAACAAAAGGAATTGAAGTTGGTAAGCACGGAAACATTATTGTTGATGAAAAAACCGGAAAAACAACCAAAAAGGGAGTCTTTGCCGGTGGCGATATTGCTACCGGCGCAGCAACCGTAATCTTGGCAATGGGTGCCGGAAAGGTTGCTGCCCAAGCTATTGACGAATATGTAAAAACTGGTAACTGGTGATTTATTAACTTGGGAGGTTTAATATGAAAAAAACAGCCTTTGTTTTAATTAATTGTTTACCGGGAAAAACCAAACAAGTACTCCATAAATTACAACAAATTCCTAATGTTGAATATGCGGAAATGGTATTAGGACCTTATGATATTATTGCGATAGTTCAAACAAATGAGATTGAAACGATCGCGGTTATTGTTGATGAAAAAATTAGGACCATTGATGGTGTTGAGGAAACTATCACTTGTGTCGCTATTAGTAAAGAAGATATAAGTGGTTTAATTTTTTAAAAAGGAGTGAAAAATGGCCGAAGCTTATATTTTAATTACTGTTGAAGCTGGTAAGGCAAGGGATGTTTATGAAGAACTTTCAAAAATTAAAGAGATAACCCATGTGGATGCGATTGCCGGACCTTTTGACATTATTGCTTTAGTGAAGGCACCGGATTTTAATACTATCGGTAGATTAGTAATTGAAAAAATTCAGAATATTCCCGGAGTTGAACGGACATTAACCTGTAACATTATCCATTTTGAACAATAAAGAATTAGTTAATTACCTAAAAAAGAAAAGAATCGGCATTATCTGTGGCGGTTGGTCAAAAGAAAGGGAGATTTCCCTTTTAACGGCAAAGAATGTTGCCTTTGCCTTAGAAAAACTCGGTCTAAAATACCAAATAATTGATATTGATAAAAATTTTTATAAGCAGATTATTAATTCCAAAATTGATATTGCCTTTATCGCCCTTCACGGCAAACCAGGAGAAGATGGCACTATTCAAGGATTTTTAGAACTGGTAGGTATCCCCTATACCGGCTCTGGAGTTTTGGCTTCCGCTATCGGTATGGACAAAATAATGACCAAAATTTTATTTCAATACGCCAAAATTCCCACACCTAAATTTGTAACTTTAAATAAGAATGAAAATCTTTTAGAAAAAATTGAACTAGCCGAAAAGGAATTGGGATTTCCTTTGGTAATAAAACCCCGATGCGAAGGTTCTAGTGTTGGTGTGGAAATTGTTGAAAATAAAAAAGATTTGATAAAAAAGACAAAATCTTTAAGAAGAGAATTTAGCGATTTATTTTTGGAAGAATATATTGAAGGAATGATTGCCACCTGTGGTATCTTAGATGATAAACCATTACCAATTTTAGAACTTGTTCCTAAGAAAGAAAGATTCTATTCTTATAAAGCGAAATATACGAAAGGGGAAACTGAGTTTATTCTGCCGGCAAGATTGGATAAAAAAACAACTTTAAAAATTCAAGAATTATCGTTAAAAGCCCACAAAATTATTGGTTGTAAAGGATATTCAAGAATTGACCTGATAGTGAAAGATAAAAAAAATCCCTATTTTTTAGAAATCAATACCTTACCCGGACTAACTGAATTGTCGGACCTACCAAAAGAGGCTCTTCATATGGGTATTTCTTATGAAGAAGTAATATTAAAAATTTTGAAAACCGCAATCAGTTAAACCGGAGACGGTATCGGGAATTATTCAGGGAATAGCCTTTAACAATTGGTTTTTAATTTTTAAAAGTATTTCCTTCTTTAAACCTCGCAAAAGCCATTTAACTTCCCTTATTTTTAACTCCCTTGCTAATACCTTATCTTTATATTTGCTTTTCAGCTGATAAACCTCCTTGGCATAGGCGTGGTAAAATATCCTTTCACTGCCAAAAAGACCATAATCGTTGAGAATTTTGGAAATCAGATTATCAATCTGATAAAAGATTTTAGCCCACATTTCATAATTCCTTACCATCTTCTCATTATCTACTTTCATCTGGTAGTTATTTATTCTTTCTTTATACTCTTTCATTATTTTCTCCTTTTATATAAATAACGAAAAAGCACCCTTTTATCTTACCCCAAAATTTAATTTGACTTTTTAAAAATTTTTATTAAATTTATCTAAATGGGGCCGTGGCGCAGTGGGAGCGCGTTTGACTGGCAGTCAAAAGGTCACGGGTTCGAATCCCGTCGGCTCCATTAATTTAAATTAAAAATTAATAAAGGAGAATAAAATGAAAAAGTATTTAGGATTATTATTAGTGTTAATTGTGGGTTGCGCACCAACCACAACAGTAAAAAAATATACGGAAGAAGAATTATTGGAAAGAAGGAAAGAGGCGGAGAAATATTATAGTATTGGTGCGGAATATTATAAACAAGGTGATTGGGAAAAGGCATTAGAGAATTTTAATACCGCTTTAAGTTATGATTCTAATTACTACGAAGCCTATATCGCTATTGGCAATACTTATAAAAAATTACGGGATGCCCAAAAAGCCGAAGAATACTTTTTAAAAGCCCTAAAGATTGACAATAAAAATAGTAAAGGTTATGAAGCCTTGGGTGATTTGTATCTCTCATTAGGTCAGTTAAGAAAAGCGGAGAGTCTTTATCAAAAAGGGATAAATTTAGATACTACCAATGTGGAGTTGTATTTGGGTTTAGCCGCAATTTATGAGAAATCAAAAGAAGATAAAAAGGCCGATTCTTTATATTCTTTGTTAACTAACCGCTGCCCGGATAGGCTTGATATTTTTTATAAATATGGTGAATTTTTAACAAAAAGAAAAAGATTTAAAGAAGCAAAAAATATGTTTGAAAAATGTCTTTCCCGTTATTCGGAAGAGCTCGCTTTGCGAGAAAGATACGGCGATGTTCTTTTTGAATTGAATGAATTTGATAAAGCCCTTAATGAATATAATTTTATTCTTTCCAAAGAACCTAATAATGTGGCGATAATTTTAAAGGTTGGTGATGTTTATTTAAAACAAAAAAAATATAAGAATGCTCTTCAAATGTTTAATAAAGCATTAAATTTAGCTCCCAATGACCCAATGACCCATATCCATTTAGCCGATTATCATCAACAATTGGGTAATTTTGCCGAAGCGGAAAAGGAATTGAAAAAGGCATTGGCAATCTCTCCCAATTTGGATGTGGCTTTTGTGATTGCTGGCGATATCAAAAAAAGAAGAGCCGAAGAAAGCCAAAAAAATAAACAGTTAAAAGAAGCCTATTATTTGTATAAAGAAGCAGTAAACAATTATAATAAAGTGAATGAAGAAAGCCCCTATAATGATTATTGTAAAAATGAAATAAAAAGAATTAAAATAATTATGGATAAGATTAAAGAAGAACTTTGGTTCCAAGGAATAAAGATTGAAGAGTGATGTTTGAGAAAAAGATTTTACTTCTAAATGCCAACTACGAACCTTTAACCATTTGTAAATTGAAGAAGGCTCTTAAATTGTTATTTTTGAAGAAAGCGGAGTTGGTTGAATCGGAAAACGGCAGAAAAATAAGAACCCCAAGCACCAGTTTGGTAATGCCCAGTGTTATTCGGCTTGCCTATTATGTAAAAGTGAAAAGAAGAGAAATCCCTTTAACTAAAAAAAATATCTTAAGAAGAGATAATTATACCTGTCAATATTGTGGAAGAAAAAATGTTCCTTTAACCACTGACCACATCATTCCTAAAGCCTATGGCGGTAAAGATGAATGGGAAAACTTGGTGTGTGCCTGTGTGGAATGTAATACTTTAAAAGGTAATAAAAGATTGAGTGAAACCAACCTGAGATTGTTAAAAAAACCAAAGGCACCAACTTATATCACCTTTTTGTTAAATTCCCTTTCGGAAATACCCGAAAATTGGCGTCCCTATCTTTTTCAAAAATAATTATCTTTTTCAGCTTTTTTTTAAACAACAAAGAAATTCCTATTAACAAAATTGAAATTAAAGGAACAAAAAATATAAACCCAAAAATAGTTTATTCGCTACCCTTAAAAGAAGAAGCGATTTTTGAACTTCAAAGGGAGATAATTGATTTTTATCTAAAAGAAGGGTTCTTCGATGTGAAGGTAAATATTGCTATGCAGAAAAGACGAAAAAATCTTATTCTTTTTTATTTAGTAGAAGAAGGGGAAAGATACCAAATAGGAAAGGTTAATATTTATTCAAAGTTTATCCAAGCCGAAAACCTTTTAAAATTAATTACCGAAAAGGATTATTCTCAAGAAAATCTCAACAGAATTATAAAAAAAATTATTGATTTTTATTGGGAGATTGGCTTTCCCTTTGTAAAAATTGAGCCTAAAAATTTTGAGTTGACGGATAAAAAAATAAATTTTGATATTTTTATCGATGAGGGAGAAATAGTAAAAATTAATGACCTTTTTGCTGCCGGAGAGATAATAATTCCTCCGCAGATTTTAAAAAAAAGCAGTGGTTTTACTAAGCCTTTTTATTTCCAAAAAAGTTTGGTGGAAAAATTTAAAAGAAATATTTATAAAAACCTCAAACTCACATGTAGCGATTATTTTCTTAGTAAGAATGAAGAAGGAGAATATTTTTTAAATTTTTACTTTCCTTTTTCACGAAAAAATAATTTTCTTTTTTTTCTTTCTTATCTGCCGGATGGGAAAAAATTTTATTTTAATTTAAACTTAAAAGTTTTCAATTTTTTAAACTATTGGGAAGAGTGGGAACTCGCTTTAGAAAAATTTTTTCACAGAAATTTCTATCTTTTTGCTTATAACCAACCTTATTTTTTGTTCTTCAAAAAAATCTTTTTTACCGCCAGTTTTAAAAGCTTCGATACCACCGCTTCCCTTTTCGCCCTTGCCAGTCATATTTATTTACCCACTAAAGTGGAAGAACTTTCTTTAAATTTTATCCTCCAAAATGAATTTTACAATTCAGTGATTTCCGAAATCCCAGCTTACCATACCTTTTCTTTCGGACAAGAGTTTATCTTTGATAACAAAATAAATAATTATCAGAAAGGAACTTATTTCTCTTTAAAAACCTTAATGGGAGAAAGAAAGCTAAAAGAGAAAAACCCTCAATTAAAATTTACTTTAGAAACCCGATTAGAATTTTTATTCCCGCTTTTTAAAAAATATTGGCTTTTTCATAATGAAATTTTGGGTGGCAATATTTATTTTTGGGACACCCTTTATTATTGGGAAAAGTTCTCTTTGGGCGGTCAGGAGTTTGTGCGCGGATTTTCCGAAGATAAATATCCGGCTACTTCTTTTTTAATTTTCCGCAATCATCTTAAATACCTTTTTAAAGATATTTTCTTTCCTTATATTTTTTTTGATTACGGAATTGGTAAAGATGATAAATGGTTTTTTTTAAAAAGTTGTGGCAGCGGGGTTGATTTTTTAACTAAAAACGGAATTTTTTATTTTAATTTTGCTTTTCCCTTTGGTTTTAATCTTTTTGACACCAGGATTTATTTGGGTTATATTTTCCAATTTTGAAAATGACAGTGATAAAAGCAATTATTTTGGGAATGGTTCAAGGATTAACTGAATTTTTACCTATCTCCAGTTCTGGCCATTTGTTATTATTAGAAAGGATTTTAAAATCAAAGTTTGATATCGATTTTCTTCTTTATCTCCATTTGGGAACAACTTTGGCTTTAATCTTTTTCTTTTTTAATCTAATTAAAGAAGAGGTTAAAAGAAAAAATATCTTCCTCTTTTTAAAAATTGTTGTTGCTTTGATACCGATTATTCCTATAAGCTTCTTTTTTAAAGAAAAAGTAGAAATGATTTTTGAAAATTTCAACTATCTCCCCTATTTTTTTCTTATCAGCAGTTTTTTAATATTTTTTACTAAATACCAAAGAGAAAAGTTTTTTGATTTGAATTATGGTCAAGCTCTTATTATTGGCATTTTTCAAACCCTGGGTATTTTTCCAGGAATCTCTCGTTCGGGAGCAACTATTGCCGGTGCTTTATATTTAGGAATAGAAAAAGGAATAAGTTTTAATTTCTCTTTTCTTTTAGGAATACCAACAATTATCGGTGCTAATATTTGGGAATTCCATAAAAAAGCCGAACTCCTTTTTTCTTCAGTTTATCTTTCAGGATTTTTTGCTTCTTTTATCTTTGGACTTCTTTCGCTTTATCTTTTAAAAAAATTGGTTTATCAAAGAAGATTTTATTATTTTGGTTATTATCTTTTTTTAATCTTTATCATTCTTCTTATTGACAATTTAAAAATTTTAGATATCTTTTAAATTATGAAAGAACTTATCAAAAAGAGCGAAAATTTCTCCGAATGGTATACCCAAGTAATTCTAAAAGCCGAATTAGCTGACTACGCACCAATAAGGGGTTGTATGGTAATTAGACCTTATGGTTATAGTATTTGGGAAAATATTCAAAAAGGTTTGGATAAAAGATTTAAAGAAACCGGCCATCAAAATGCCTATTTTCCTCTTTTTATTCCCGAAAGTTTTTTAAAAAAGGAAGCCGAACATGTGAAAGGTTTTGCTCCCCAAGTTGCTTGGGTAACAAAGGGCGGTGAAGAAGAACTTTCGGAAAGATTAGCCGTAAGACCAACTTCGGAAGCGATTATCTGTAGTATGTATGCCAAATGGGTAAAATCTTATCGCGATTTACCAATCTTAATAAATCAATGGTGTAATATTGTTCGCTGGGAAAAGACCACCAGATTATTTTTGCGAACTACTGAATTTTTATGGCAGGAAGGCCATACCTTACACCAAACCTTTGAAGAAGCGGAGAAAGAAGCAAAGATGATTTTAGATTTATACATTGATTTTTTAAAAGAAGAATTGGCTCTTCCGGTAATTGCCGGTCTTAAACCACCCTCGGAAAGATTTGCTGGGGCTTTAAGAACTTACACTATTGAAGCTTTAATGCCCGATGGTCAAGCGCTCCAATCAGGAACTACCCATAACTTAGGACAAAATTTTGCTAAAGCTTTTGCTATTAAATTTCTTGATAAGGATAATCGAGAAAAATATCCTTGGGGTTCTTCTTGGGGAGTATCAACCAGATTAATTGGCGCTTTAATTATGATTCACGGTGATGACAATGGTCTTTTCTTACCACCAAAAATTGCTCCTATTCAAATTGTTATTATCCCCATTCTTTACGGAGAAGATGACCAAAGAATAATTGAAAGATGCGAAAACCTCTCAGAAGAATTAAAAAAGGAATTTTCTGTCTATTTTGATGCCCGTAAAGAGTACACACCGGGCTGGAAATTTAACCATTGGGAATTAAAAGGTGTTCCTTTAAGAATAGAAATCGGTAAGAAAGAAGTGGAAAAAGACGAAGTAAGAATAGTCACTCGGGATTACGAAAAAAAGGAAAACATTAAAATAAACAATTTAAAAGAAGAATTAAAACACATTTTGGCTGATATTCAAAAAAAACTCTATCTTAAAGCGGAAAAATCTCTTAAAGAAAGAATCTTTTTTTACGACGATTTAGAAAAGATGAAAAAAGAAATTGTGGAAAAGAAAGGAATAGCTAAGATTTTTTGGTGCGGAAAAAAAGAATGTGAAGAAAAAATTAAGGAAGAAACAAACACCACTCCCCGATGTATCCCTTTGGAAAATAAAAATAAGGAAAAGGGAAAATGTATTGTCTGCGATAAAAAAACAAAAATAATAATTTATTATGCTCGGGCTTATTGATTATGGATTTATTTGATAAATGTGAAAGTTATTATAAAAAGGTAGAAGAAGCTATTAACCAAGGATATTATCCTTATTTTAAACCAATTGAATCGGAAGCGAGCAATTGGGTTACTATCAAGGGTGAAAAATATCTGATGTTAGGTTCTAATAACTATTTGGGTTTAACTAATGACCCTAGATTAAAAGAAGCCGGAATAGAAGCAATAAGAAAATATGGCACCGGCTGTACCGGTTCAAGATTTTTAAACGGAACATTAGATTTGCATCTGGAATTAGAAGAAAAATTAGCAAAATTTTTTAATAAGGATGATTGTATTGTCTTTTCTACTGGTTATCAAACAAATTTAGGTATTATCTCTGCTTTAGTTGGTAAAAATGAATATGTCATTACTGATAAGCTTGACCATGCTTCTATTGTTGATGGTTGTCGATTATCTTTTGGCAATGTAAAAAGATTTTTACACAATAATATGGCGAGTTTAGAAAGGGTTTTAAAATCCTTACCCAAAAATTCCGGAAAATTGATTGTGGTTGATGGAGTCTTTAGTATGGAAGGCGATATTTGTAATTTGCCCGAAATTATAAATTTGGCAAAGAAATATAATGCCCGAGTTTTAGTTGATGATGCCCACGGAATTGGTGTCCTCGGAGAAAATGGCCGGGGAACAGCAGAACATTTCGGTTTAGAAGCGGAAGTTGATTTAATAATGGGAACCTTTTCCAAATCCTTTGCTACTATTGGTGGTTTTGTTGTTGGAGAAAAGAAGGTAATCGCTTATATTCGCCATAATGCCCGTTCCTTAATCTTTTCTGCTAGTTTACCACCGGCTTCGGTAGCCGTTGCCTTAAAAGCCTTAGAAATTATAAAAAATGAACCGGAAAGAAGAAGACATCTTTGGCGAATTACTGAAAAAATGAGAAAGGGATTAAAAGAATTGGGATATGACACTGGCAATAGTGTGACACCAATTATTCCGATAATTATTGGTGAAGATATGAAAACATTAAAATTTTGGCTTTCTTTATTTAAAAATAAAATCTTTGCTAACCCCGTAATACCGCCAGCAGTACCGCCAAATCGTTCATTAATCAGAACAAGTTACATGGCAACCCATACCGAAGAAGATATTGATTTTGCTTTAGAAGTTTTTAAAAAATTAAAATTTAATAAAGGCTAAAGGGTGAAAGAAATTATTAAGGTTAAAAAAGTAGAAAATAAAAAAGAGTTAGATTTATTTGTCAAACTACCTTTTAAAATTTACCGTAACGATAAAAATTTTGTGCCTCCCCTTATCAGTGAGGTAAAAGAAACTCTTTCCAAAGAGAAAAATCCCTATTTTAATCATGCGGAGCGAGAACTTTTTTTAGCCTATTTTAAAGATGAAATTGTTGGACGGATTGCTGCAATTATTGATTATAATTATATAAACCATCATCAAAAAAAGGTTGGTTTCTTCGGTTTCTTTGAAAGTATTAACGATTTTGATATCGCCTCTGCTCTCTTTGATAAAGCCAAAGAATGGTTAAAAGCAAAAGGAATGGAGTTGATGGTTGGTCCGGCTAATCCGGCTTTAAATGATGAATGTGCCTTTTTATACGAAGGATTTTCTTCACCGCCCACTATTAAAATGCCTTATAATCCACCTTATTATTTAGAACTGGTTGAAAAATACGGAATGAGTAAAGCAAAAGATTTATACGCCTATTATATCGATTTAAACCAATTTGTTCCGGAAAAGGTTCAAAATGTGGTAGAAAAATTAAAAAAGAAAGAAAAGTTTATTGTGAGGAAGGTTAATTTAAAAAAATTAGATATAGAGTTACCAAAGATTAAAGAAGTCTACAATGATGCCTGGCAAGAAAACTGGGATTTTACCCCATTAACCGATGAAGAAATTAACTATTTAGGTAGGAAATTAAAACCAATTGCTAAAAGTGAGATTATTCCTATTGTGGAAATTGATAATGAACCGGTAGGCATTAGCATTGCTTTACCTAATTATAACGAAGTATTATGCCATCTAAATGGCCGACTCTTTCCCTTTGGAATTTTCAAATTTTTCTATTATCAAAGAAGGATAAAAAGTGCCCGGCTTTGGGCATTGGGAATAAAAAAGAAATTTAGAAAAACTGGCGCCGATGCTTTACTTTATTACGAAACCTTTTTAGGAGGTAAAAAACTTGGTTATGAATGGGGAGAAGTTTCCTGGATTTTAGAAGATAATATAGATATTATAAAACCAATAGAAGTTTGGAAAGTAAAACTTTACAAAAAATACCGTATTTACCAATACCCACTTTCCTAATTTTTATCTCTTTTGTTTTTGCCTTTCCACCAAAAAAATAATGTTTACCTTTCTCACCATCTTTCTCAGAACCACAAATACTTGGTTGGGAAGAAGATTTTTGCTTAACCTCTAAGAATGATACTAATAATGATAATGGAGCAACTCCCACACCTAACAATCGGGTTTATGGTATCTGGTATCGAGAAGGTCCTTATTTTCCGATAATTATGAGATGGTAGGATCAAAGGGATCTTGGTCGCAAGAAGAGACCGTTTCTGCCAGAGGGGGAATTAATTTGCTTTATAATTATTCTCCTAGTATCGCCGGTGATTCCAACAATAATGTTCATTTTTTATGACGTGGCGATCCTTCTATTTCTTCTCCCCGATGGCTTTTTTATAGAGCAAAATTAGCGAACGGAAATTATACCCAAATATGCTCATTACCATTAAAATCAAATAATTACCCTAATTATCCTAAAATTGCCGGAGGAAAAGGAGATACTGCACATTGCACATTTTCTGCCTCCTGGGGTGGTCGATATCGAATTGGTTACGCAAAAATATATCCTTCTTGTTCTCCAATAATAGTAGATATTGATACCGCATCACCAATGGACTGGATGTATACTTCTCAACAACCGGCTATTGCGGTTGATGGTCAAAATAGGATTCATATTGTATGGAGTTCTTACCTTCCGATAGGTAATGCTTTATATAATATTTTCTATCGAATGAGAAATTCCAATGGTTTATGGGGACCAATAGAAACTTTATCAGTATTTCCTAATAGTTATCATAATTATAACCCCCGAGTTGCTATTGATAGCGAAGGAAATGTCCATGTAGTTTGGGAAGCTTATCTTGCTAATGAATATTATCCCCATATTGCCCACAGAGTAAAAACTAATAGAGGTTGGTCAGAGGTGGTAGTTCTTCAAAGTAGTTATCGCCGGGAAAATCCATCTTGTGCAGTTGATAAATTCAATAACCTCCAAGTAGTAGTAAGAACTAATGAGATAGGTCCTTCTTATGACATTGTAAGATTTGTAAGAACTCCAGAAGGAAATTGGGAGGGGCCGGATACGGTTGTTCATTTTAATACCGGCTCTCGATACTTTCCAGAAATTGTTGCTACCCCAGACGGTAATCTTCATCTTTTTCGGCGAGATTTCGGACATTATACTAATTATTGTTATCGGATTTATTATAAACGATACAAGATTTTAAATTATGTGATATTGGAGTAAAAGAGATTATTTCTCCTCTTGATAGTATCCCTAAATTACCCCTTGAACCAAAAATAATTATTCAAAATTATGGAAAAACGATTGCTCAAAATTTTGCTGTTTATTTTAAAATTTACGATACTAATGGCCTCTTCGTTATAGTGAAGCAAAATTTATTGATTCTTTACTTCCTAATAGGGATACCTTATTAATCTATCCTTCTTGGTCTCCAGAAACAGCCGGTCCTTACATTGGTGTAGCAATTGTTTATTGGCCACCCGATGAAAATAGAAGAAATGACACCCTAAAAAAGAATTTTTTTGTGTATTGGAAAGATGTGGGCATTTCCCAAATTATTCACCCAAATGGTAATTATCCTCTCAACACAAAATTGCTACCTAAATGTAAGGTAAAAAATTACGGAACCCTTGATGAATTTAATATTATGGTTAAATGTTCAATTCCGGAAATAAATTATCTTCAAGAAAAAACAATTTCTTATATACCACCAGATTGGGAAGAAATTATTGTTTTTGATGAATCCATTACAGTAACATCGGGAAGTCATTATGCTTATTTCCGAACAATCACTGAAAGGGATTTAAATCCTAATAATGATTTGGCAGTAAGTTCTTATAGAGGAGGAATTTTAGATGTGGGAGCAATTAAAATCGTTTCGCCAAGCGGTGTAATTTTAATAGATTCAAATATACCGTACCCAGTTTCTGGTAAAGTGAAAAATTATGGTGATTATCCATCATCATTCTGGACTTACTTTAAGATTTATAAAAATAATCTTTTGGTGTATATTGATTCTAATTATAATAATGTACTTCCGGATACCGAAGTTACTTTAAGCTTTATACCTTATTTCTGTACGGATACCGGTAATTTTACAACTATTTTAAAGACTGCTTTATCAGGTGACATAAATCCAGCAAACGATTCAATCGTTGATTCGTTCCGCGTAATTTCCTTAACCCCTGGATGGCATAAGATGCCAAATGTTAGTGGTGCGACAACACCAATTAAAAATGGAGGTGCCTTAGCATCGCTTGGTGATAAAGTTTATGCCTTGTTGGTAATAATACAAGAGACTTAATGGAATACGATGTGACTACCAATATTTGGACAAAGAAGAGCGAAGTACCTTTTTCCTATCTCACCTTAAAAAAGAAAAATGTGAAATACGGGGCTTCTATTTGTGGTGATGGTGACTCACTCATCTATGTGATCAAAGGGAATAACACTAAAGAGTTCTGGCGCTATAAGCCAGAAAAAGATTCTTGGAAAGAATATATAATTCCTTTCACCAAAGAGATAAAAGGTTCATCAATGGCTTTTGATGGTTCTAATTATATTTATATAATTTGCGGTTCTAATAATAATGAATGGATTAAATTTAATATTGTTGCTGATTCTTTTGAGATTTGCAATCTGGCAACTTTACCAGCTGACAAATGGAAAAAGGTTCATGGATTGTGTGTGTTCCCAGCGATACACTAAAGATTTATGCCTTAAGAGTCGGTGGCGAGACGAATGAATTTTATATGACAACGACCAACGATAGTTGGAGTAATAAAAAAGAAAGCAAGAGAAGTAGCGCCGGTGTTTATAATCCTGATAATGGTCTTATTTATGCTTTAAAAGGTGGCAATACCTTAGAGTTCTTTTCTTACAACCCAAAAACCGACCAATGGAATATTGAATTAGATGTTGGTAAACCCGAAGGTACGCCAACAAAAAAGTAAAAGGAGGTGGCGCACTTACTTATTCCAAAAGGACTGGTGGTCTTTATGCCTTTGTGGGTAATAATACTAATGAATTCTGACTTTATATTCCTAACACGAGTTTTTGTGGCCTAATAGCGACGAAATTATTAATATTAATAAGAAAACAAAAGATTTAAAAGATTTTTCTGCGATACTCGCATTGGTAAAGGGTTATCTTAAAATTTATTATCCATTACCTCTTAAATTTTCTGTTAAACTAACAATTTATAATGCCCTCGGAGAAGTTATCTATCAAACAAAAAACAATACCAATCATTTGGTAGTAGATATTAAAAAATTGGGAACCGGTATTTACCTTATAAAACTTGATATTATTGCCAAATCTTAAATAATATGAAAAAAAGAATTATCTTTTTCTATTTTATTTACCATTTTTTACACATTTTCTTCAGCTCAGTCGGAAAAATGGATTTATCGCTACAATAGACCAAAAAATTACGAATATGCTAACTCTCTTGTCTACGGTCTTGATGGAAACATTTATATTTGCGGAAGTAGTTTTATTAACGACACTTTATCTTATTTTTTAGTTATTAGTTTAAACCCTGAAGGAAGAGAAAGATGGGTATATCAATATAGAAACGGGTATGGTTATTCCATTATTTATGGAGAGGATGGAAATATTTATGCATGTGGAAAAGCTTATGAAAGAGGCTCTGATACTGATTTTATTATTATCAGTTTAAATAATGAAGGAAGGGAAAGATGGGTTTAACGTTATAATGGACCGGGAAATTATTATGATTGGGCTACTGCTATTGCTTCTGGTATTGACAATAACCTTTATATTTGTGGCTCAAGCTGGGGAAATGATACCACTTCTGATTTTATTGTTGTTAGTTTACCATCGCAATTGGGAATTGCTGAGATTTTTTCCCAATATTCATTGAAAACCAAGCCGGTAGAAATTCTGATTTATAATTCTTTTGGAAAATTAATGAAAAGATTAAACTTTGACAGTAAAGAAAAAGAATTACCTAAGGGAGTCTATTTTTATTATTTAAAAACAAAAGAAGGAAAGATCAATAAGAAAAAGATAGTTAAAATGAAATAAATTAGAAATATTGACTTTTTCTCAAATTCATATTATTATTTTTTAATGAAATATTTTATATCCGCTTTTTTATTCTTCTCTTTTATTTCTGCTCAATTGATGACCGGGTTTATAAGACTTTCTCCAGAAATACCTATTGAAACTATTAAAGTTTTTACTCAAAATACTCCTGACACTATTTATGCCGAAATTTTTCGGTTAGGCAATGGTTTTGCTCGCTACCAATTTTTTGCCGACCCCTTAGGGGAAACCTTAGGAATTTTGTCAAATTTTTCGGAAAGTTTAAGTTTTTTTATTAAGAATTGGCGAAAAAGTGAAGCAACTCAAATTTTTGATATTTATCCTAACGGAGTAACTTTAGTTATCTCCGATATTTTACCTTATGAACCTTTAGAACCAGTAGCTTATATGAAAGCTTATTTAAAAAGAAATAATAGATTTTTAATTGACTCCTGTCAATTAACTTCTCAACGGGGAAATCTCTGGTATTATTATGCTTTAAATTTAACTCCCTTGGGAGTTCAACCTTACGACACTTTGACAGTGAAAGTTTGGCGAAGAAGCGGTGATTTTTTAAAATTTCAAATTTTTAATACTGTTTGGGATACTTCTTATTTTGGACCTAATATCTGGACAATTTCTTCAAAAATTAAAGACACTATAAATTTAATAGACACTTTTACTCCTTATTGTTTTTATATTGAAAACTTAATACCCGAGACTGTTTTTGCTGATGTTCCTTTTAATATGAAAATAATTACTCGTAACGATTCAATCTTTGAAAGAGATTATCTTTTAACTATTTGGATTGGTGAAAATCATTTTATAAGAAACGGTCATCTTTCTTCAGCAATCGCCTCCCCTACTTATGACACCGTAGTGTTAGAAAACATAAGACTTTCTGCTGGTTTTCATCCGGTTATTTGTTCCCTTATTACTAATCAATATAATCCAGCAATTTTATATTATGATACGATTGTTGTTCTTAGTTTACCTGAACCCGGTTGGAAAAAAAGAAAAGATTTAATTGCCGATAAACCGGTAAAAGACGGTAGCGATTTAGTTTATATACCCCCTCGCTATCTTTATGCCATCACCGGTAGCGGAACCAATAATTTTCTTCTTTATGATATTTTGACCGATAATTGGCAAAGATTAGAAACTGTTCCTGGTGGAGAAAAGAAGAGAAAGATAAAAAGGGGTTGTGCCTTAGCCAGTGATAACCACAATTTCATTTATCTTATTAAAGGTGGTAATACCTTAGAATTTTGGCGGTATGATATTTCCGAAAGAAAATGGGAAAGGAAAAAAGATGTTCCTTACGGTTTTAAATATCCTTCAGGAAAGGAAACAAAATTGAAGAGCGGTTGCGATTTAGTTTATGTTAAAAAACTTGATTCCAGTTTTATCTATCTTCTTTATGGTTCAAAAACTAATAGTTTCTATTCTTATTATATTGAAGGCGATACTTGGCTAAGAAGAAAAGAATTGCCCATTGCTCCCAGTGGTAAACCAATGGATGAAGGAAGTTGCTTAACTTATGATGGTCGAGCTACTTTGTATATTTTGAAAGGGAAATATGGCGATTTTTATAAATATAATATTTTTACTGATTCCTTTACTTTCCTTTCTTCGCTTCCGGAAAAACCGGAAAATAGCGGAAAGAAAAAGAAACCAAAAAATGGAACTGCCCTTGCTTATAAAGAGGGTAAAGTCTATTGCCTTAAAGGAGGTACAGCCCAACTTTGGAAATATACCCTAGGAGATAGTTGGTATTTGGTTGAATCTTTACCAATCAATAAAACAAAAGGCAGCTCAATGGTGTATGTACCTGATTTTCAAACATTTTTCTTTATCTGCGGCAACAAAACTTTTGAATTTTATTCCTATCGTGAAAGGACGATAGCAATAGAAGAGAATAAGTCTATTTCCTTGTGGATTCAAAAAATGCCGACCATTTATTTTAAAAAAGATTTAGAAAATCTTTTTAACAAGGATTATTTAATTTTTAATTCTTTTGGCCAAAAAATTAATAACAAAAATTTAAAAACCGGCATCTATTTCCTTATCTCCAAAGAAAAGATTTGGTCGGGAAGAAAGGTAATTTTCATTAAATAAAAGATAACAATTAATGCTGGAAGTTAAAATTTATTGTGGCTATAAAGGAGAGGAAAGACCAAGAGCAATCGTTATTAATAATAAAGAGTTTTTAATTGAAAAAATTCTTTACAAAGAAATTAAGGAAGATTATAAAACACGAGAAAGAAAAACCGTTTTTATCTGTTTCTGTAATAATAAGTATTATAAAATAATAAAATTGCCTAATAACCAATGGGAATGTTATGAGCAAAAATAAAGAATTGGCAAAGATTTTCAATACCATTGCTGATGCTTTAGAATATAAAGGAGAATTACAATATCGAGTAATAGCCTATCGCAAAGCAGCGAGAGTATTAGAAGAATTGACTGAGGATGTAGAAGAACTTTATAAAAAAGGAAAATTGAGAGAAATTCCCGGTATTGGTGAAGGGATTGAGAAGAAAATTATTGAATATCTAGAGACCGGCAGGATGAAAAAATATGAAGAGGCTTTAGCTGGAATTCCTGAGGGACTTTTAGAACTTTTATCAATTCAAAATCTTGGACCCAAAACCTTGGCGCTTGCTCATAAGGAATTAGGAGTTAAAAATTTAGACGATTTAAAAAGGGTTATTGAAAATGGCTCATTGGCAAGACTTTTCGGAATGGGTCCTAAGAAAGTAGAAAATATTAAAAAAGGTATTGAACTTTATGAACAATCACAGGCGAGAATTCCCCTTAATGAAGCTTTAGCAATTGCTGAAGAAGTGGTTGAATATTTAAAGAAAAATCCGAAAGTAAAAGAAATCTGCCCTTCAGGCTCTTTAAGAAGGTATAAAGAAACAATTGGTGATATTGATATTTTAATTACTTGTAAAGATGAAGACCGTTTAGATATTATTGAATATTTTACTAAATATCCAAAGGTTTCGCGGGTATTAGCTGCTGGCGATACGAAAGCCTCAGTAATGATTGGCAGTGGCAAAGAGGCACGACAGGTAGATATCCGAATTGTTCCGGAAGAGTCTTACGGCGCAGCTTTACAATATTTTACTGGCTCTAAAGCCCATAATATCAAATTAAGAAGCATTGCTAAAGAAAAAGGTTTAAAAATATCCGAATACGGTGTTTTCAAAGGAGAAAAAATGATTGCCGGCAGAACCGAAGAAGAGGTATATAAGGCAATTGGCTTGGTTTGGATCCCTCCAGAATTAAGAGAAGACCGAGGAGAAATTGAAGCTGCTCAAAAAGGTGAATTGCCAAAATTAATCGAATTAAAAGATATCAAGGGAGATTTTCAAATTCATACTACTTATTCCGACGGATTAGATGATTTGGAAACAATGGTAAATGCCTGTCGGAAGCTGGGTTATCAATATATCGCTATTACTGACCATTCAAAATTTGCTAAATATGCTCACGGGTTAGATGAAGAAAGATTAAAAAAACAGTGGGAAGAAATTGATCGCCTTTCTAAGAAATATAAAGATATAAAAATTCTTAAAGGGATAGAAGTGGATATCCTACCTGATGGCGGCTTAGATTTTTCTGATGAAATTTTAAAAGAATGCGATGTGGTAGTTGCTGCTGTCCATCAAGGATTTAAAAAGAAGGTTACCGAAAGATTAATTGAAGCTATTAAAAATCCTTATGTTCATATTATTGCCCATCCCCAAGGAAGATTAATATCAAAAAGAGAAGGTTATGAAGTAGATATTGAAAAGGTTCTGGAATATGCTCAAAAATATAATAAAATAATGGAATTAAATGCCTATCCGGATAGACTAGATTTAGACGAACTCCATTTAAGAAAAGCTAAAAGCTTGGGAATAAAAATTGCAATTAATACTGACGCCCACGGAGTAAAAGATTTAGAATGGATGAAATTTGGTATTGGAATAGCAAGAAGAGGTTGGTTAGAAAAAGAAGATGTGGTTAATGCTTGGGATTTCAATAAGGTTATAAAATTTTTAAAAAGTATCAGAGAAAGAAAAAATGGCTGATGTTATATAAAGAAGCCGGCGTTGATATTAATAGACTTTCACTAATAAAAAAATTCATTAAAAAAGAAGCTAAAAAAACAAAGACCCATTTTGTTCTATCGGATATTGGACTTTTTGGCTCTCTTTTTGAGTTAAAAGGTTATAAAAAACCGGTATTAGTTGGAAGTGTGGATGGCGTGGGAACAAAAATTTTGATTGCTAAGGAGATGAATAAGCATGAAGGTATTGGTCAAGATATAGTAAACCATTGTGTAAATGATATTTTAACCACCGGCGCTAAGCCTTTATTTTTTTTGGATTATATTGCCTTTAGTGACATTCCCGAAAAAGTTATTAAGGAAGTAATTACCGGCATAAGAAAGGCTTGTAAAGAAAACTATTTAGCTTTAGTTGGCGGGGAACTTGCTCAAATGCCTGATTTTTACCCGAAAGGGGTCTATGATCTAGTTGGTTTTATTATCGGTGTTTGTGAAAAGGAAGATATTATTGATGGTAAAAAAATAAAAGAAGGTGATATCCTTTTGGGACTTCCTTCATCAGGACTTCATACTAATGGTTATTCTTTGGTAAGAAAGATTTTCAAAAAATATAATATAAAAATAAAAGGTTTAAAAAGAACACTTGGCGACGAACTTTTGATACCTCATAAAAGTTATTTAAAAGATATATTTCCCTATTTAAAAGAAATAAAAGGTATTGCTCATATTACTGGTGGCGGTTTTTATGAAAATATAAAAAGGATTTTACCAAAAGGAATATCAGTTATTATTAAAAAAAATAGTTGGCAAATACCAAAGATATTCAAAATAATCCAGAAATACGGAAAAATTCCGGAAAAAGAAATGTATCGGGTTTTTAATATGGGAATCGGCATGGTTTTAATTGTTAAAAAAAATAGCAAAATAATAGAAGCGATTAAAAATTGTAAAATAATTGGTGAAACAATTAAAGGAGATTTTGGAGTAAAAATAATTTAAAAGTTGTTTTAAAACTATCTTATTTCTTTTTGACTTTTTTCAGAAATTTGTTATTTTTATTATATGGCGCATGCTTATATCCCGGGACTAAAGGTAACTGAATATACCTTAATCAGAAAAGAAAGAAGGTTACCCTTACCAGGAGAAATTTTAGTGAAAATTGGTGAGGAAGTAAAAGGTGAAGATATCGTTGCTAAAACTTATCTTCCGGGTAATGTTCAAACTGTTAATGTTGCTGGTTTGTTAAATATTCCTCCAGAGGATATTAAGGAAGTAATGGTAAAAAAAGAAGGCGAAGATGTGGAAAAAGATGAAGTAATTGCCTTTACTAAAAGTTTCTTTGGTCTTTTCAAATCGTATGTGAGAAGCCCGGTAAAAGGGAAAATTGAAAGTATTTCGGAAATTACTGGCCAGGTAATAATTAGAGAACCTCCCCAACCGGTACAGATTACTGCCTACATTGATGGGGTAGTAAAAGAAATCATTGAAAAAGAAGGGGTAATAATTGAAACTTATGCCAGCTTGGTTCAAGGAATATTTGGTATCGGCGGCGAAACCAGAGGAATTCTTAAGGTGGTTTGTGATAATCCTAACGAGGTTTTAACTGATAAAGAAATTGATGACGATTGTAAAGGGAAAATTTTAATCGGTGGTTCATTAGTAACCTTAGAAGCATTAAATAAAGCGAGAGAAATAGGTGTTAAAGGAATTGTAGTTGGGGGTATCAAAGACGAAACCATTAAAGATTTTTTAGGTTATGATATCGGTGTAGCAATTACCGGCCAAGAAAATTGCAACTTAACTTTGGTAATTACTGAAGGCTTCGGCAGAATGAAAATGGCCGAGCGAACTTTTTCTTTGTTATCTTCTTTGGAAGGGAAAATCGCTTCTATGAATGGTGCCACCCAAATAAGAGCGGGAGTTATTAGACCAGAAGTAATTGTAGTTAGAAAAGAAAATATGAGTAAAAATCTCGAAAGTGATTTCAAATATTCTCAAGGATTAGAAATTGGTACTCCTGTGAGAATAATTCGTGAACCATATTTTGGAATGATTGGTAAGGTTATTTCTTTGCCAGTAGAATTGCAAAAAATTGAGACTGAATCTTATGTTCGGGTAGTAGAAATAGAGTTAGAAGATAAAAGAAGAGTAATTGTTCCGAGAGCCAATGTGGAAATTATTGAAATTTAAAATTCTTTCTTTCAATTTTCTTTTTGCCTTTACTTTTTTAAATAATGGAGTAAATTTAGAAGAAACTTCTTTAGGAGGTTTAAATCACAATCCAGCAAAATACGGAGATTATCAAGATTTCTTTTTGGAAAGTAATTATAGTGTCTATCCCCTTTCTGCCACCCAATTTTTTATTTTTTTGGGGCGTAAAAGTAAATTTATTAATTACGGAATAGAAATTTTAAGTTTTAATTACGGCAATATTGAAAACCGAGATAATTTACCAGCCGATGATTTTTTAGGCTATTATAATCCCCAAGATTTTATTTTTTCATTTTTATTGTCAAAAAAAATTAAAGACGGACTTAAAATTGGCTTTTCTCCAAAATTTTATTACGCTTCTCTGTTTACTTATTGCGATTATACTGTTGGTTTTGATCTAGGTTTTGATTATCGACCAATAAAATTTTTAACTTTGAATACTAGTTTTACTAATCTTTCTTTGCCGTTACATTATCTTCGTCAAAATTTTTATCCACCTAATAATTTTAATTTTGGTGTTAAACTATCTTTTATTAAATTTTTAAATAATTATTTTGAAATCACCAGAAATTTAAGAGAAAAAGAAAATTATTTTAAGGTCGGCATTGAATTAGTCTATGAGGCTTTTTTAAAAATTCGTAGTGGTTATAATTTCTATAATCAAACCTTCAATATTGGTTTCTCTTTAGCGAAGGGTTTTTTAAAATTTTCTTATAATTATCAAATTATTAAAAATCTCCCCCCGGCTCATCATTTTGGATTAGCACTGGAAAAATGAAAGAATATAAAGAATATTTAGATTTTGAAAAACCAATCTTGAAATTAACCGAAAAAATTGAAGAAGCTAAAAAGCTTGGTAAGGAAGATAAGATTAAAAAATTAGAAATTGCTTTATTGAAAACCAAGAAAAAGATTTTTGAAAAACTTACTCCTTGGCAGCGGGTTCTTTTAGCTCGACATCCCCAAAGACCTTATAGTTTAGATTACATCGATAGAATTACTGAAGATTTTATTGAACTTCATGGTGATCGCCGATATGGTGATGACCCAGCGATAGTCGCTGGTTTAGGAAAAATAGAAGAAATTAATTGTGTCATCATTGGTCAGCAAAAAGGACGGGAAATAAAAGAAAAATTAAAAAGGAATTTCGGCATGCCTCATCCTGAGGGCTACCGGAAAGCCTTAAGAGTAATGAAATTAGCTGAAAAATTTAATTTACCAATAATTAGTTTTGTCGATACCCCAGGAGCTTTTCCTGGCATCGGTGCTGAAGAAAGAGGCCAAGCATGGGCAATTGCTGAAAATATTAAAGAAATGTCATTGTTAAGTGTTCCTATTGTGGTAGTGATCATTGGAGAAGGTGGTTCAGGAGGTGCTTTAGCAATTGCTATTGGCAATCGAGTATTAATGATGGAAAATGCTATTTATTCAGTTATTTCCCCAGAAGGTTGTGCTTCTATTTTGTGGCGAGACGGCTCTAAAGCCGAAAAAGCAGCCGAAATGTTAAGATTAACCGCTTATGAGCTTTTACAATTTGGAATTATTGATGAAATTGTTAGAGAACCGTTAGGCGGTGCTCATCAAAATTGGGAAGAAGCTGCTAAAATTTTAAAAGAAGCAATTTTGAGAAATTTGGAAGAATTGTTAAAGAAAGATAAAGAAACAATTTTAAAAGAAAGAATCGAAAAGTTTAGAAAAATGGGAACTAATTTATGAAAGTTGGCTATTGCGGAATATTGGGAAAACCAAATGTTGGGAAATCTTTATTATTAAACCGTTTACTAAACACACCCATCTCAATTGTTTCGCCAAAACCCCAAACAACGCGCCATAAAATTCTAGGAATTCTTTCCGAAAATGATTACCAAATTATTTTCCTTGATACTCCGGGGCTTCTAAAACCCAAATATTTACTTCATGAATTTATGACCAAAGAGATTGATGAAAGTTTAGAGTCATCAGATATAGTACTTTTTGTCTGCGAACCTTTTGGCCCACCTGATGATTTAGAAAATGAAATTATTAGTAAAATTAAAGAAAAAAATAAACCCACATTAATCGTCATTAACAAGATTGATTTAGTAAAAAAAGATTTCATTTTACCTTTAATTGACACTTACAATCAAATGGGATTTTCGGAAATTTATCCGATTTCAGCGTTAAAAAACATGGGAATTGAAGAATTAAAAGAAGGAATTGTAAAACACCTAAAAGAAGGCGATCCTTATTACGAAACCGACATGATTAGTGAGAAAAACGAACGTTTTTTTGTTAGTGAGTTTATAAGAGAAGCAATTTTCAATCTTTATGGTGAAGAAATACCTTATTGTACTACAGTAGAAGTAGAAGAGTTTAAGGAAAGAGAAGGCGGCAAAGATTATATCCGCGCCACTATCTATGTCGAAAAGCCTTCACAAAAAAAGATTATCATCGGTAAAGATGGAAAGGCATTAAAAAAATTGGGTACAATGGCTAGAAAAAGAATTGAGGCTTTTTTAGGAAAAGAAGTGTATTTAGAACTTTGGGTAAGAGTAAAAGAAAATTGGCGGAAAGATGCTCAGTTTATTAAAAAGACAATTTACGGACTTTAAAACTGAGATAAAAAACGAATATCATTTTGATAAAAAAGTCGAATATCATCTATTTGAAATTTTATCATTGCTAATCTTTCAACACCTAAACCGAAGGCAAAGCCGCTATAAATTTCTGGATTAATATTTACATTTTTCAAAACTTGAGGATGAACCATTCCGCAACCTAAAATTTCTAAAAATCCTCTATTCCGACAACGTTCACATCCTTTTCCTAAACATTTCAGACAAGAAATGGCGACTTCAGCGCTTGGTTCGGTAAAGGGGAAATAGGAAGGAGTAAATTTTATTATCACTTTTTTATCAAAAAGTAAGCGGCAAAATTCTTCAATAGTAGCTTTCAGGTCTAAAAAAGTAACATCAGTATCTACATACAAACCTTCAATTTGATGAAAAACTGGCGAATGGGAAGCGTCAAAATCATCAGGACGAAACACTCTTCCCGGAGCAACAATTCTTATCGGTGGAGTTTCTCTTTCCATAACTCGAATTTGAACCGGTGAAGTATGGCTTCTTAGTAACCGACCATCGGGTAAATAAAAAGTAGAAAACATATCTCTTGCTGGATGTAAAGAAGGAATATTTAAAGCTGTAAAATTGTGCCATTCATCTTCTATCTCCGGTCCCTGTTCTTCTTTAAAACCCATTTTTATTAAAATATCAAGACATTCTTCCATTACTTGGGTTAAAGGATGTTTATGACCGAGCCAAAATTTTCTTCCGGGTAGAGTATAATCAAAAAAAATTTCTTTTTTTTCTTCTTTTAAAATCTGCCTCTTCTCTTCAATTATTCTTTCTAAATATTCTTTAAATTCATTAGCTTTCTTGCCGATAATTTTTCTTTCTTCCAAAGGTAAATTTTTTAAACTTCTTAAAAAAGTGGTTAATTCTCCCTTTCGACCAAGATATCTAATTCGAAAATTTTCTAAATCAATTAAATTTTTTATTAACTCCGCTTCTGCTTTTGCCTGCTCAATAATTTTTTCTAATTTTTCAATCAATTCAATTTAGCTTTTACTAATTCAACAATCTTCTCAAACTCTTGCGGGTTATTAATTGCCATTTCGGAGAGGATTTTACGATTAAGAACAATATTAGCTAATTTTAAACCATTAATAAATTTAGAATAGGTTATTCCATAAGGTCTTAAAGCCGCATTTAAACGAGTAATCCATAAACGACGAAAAACTCTCTTTTTTCTTTTTCTTTCCCGATAGGCAGAAAGCCAAGCTTTCATTACTTGTAACCGAGCGGTCTTATAAAGACGATGTTTTCCTCCCCAGTAACCTTTAGCATATTCTAACCATTTTTTTCTTCTTTTTCTCGTATAAGGTCCGGTTTTTACTCTTGGCATAAAATCCTCCTTTAAATTTTAGGTAGCAGCTTTTTGATTCTTTTCACATCTTTTTTACTAAACTCTTTTTTCAAAGAGAGTCTCCTTTTTCGCTTTTTGGATTTTTTAGCCAGTAAATGAGATTTACCTGCGCGCCAATGCAAAATCTTACCTTTAGCAGTAACTTTAATTCTTTTCTTTAAACCTTTATGGGTTTTTAACGCCATTTTTGTTCTCCTCTTCTTTTTTAACAGTTTTTTTACCTGGTAAAAATGTTAATTGAATTGCATTGCTACTTTCACCCAAAAACTTTGGTTTACCTTCTAAATAACCAAAATCCTCGATATCTTTAATAATCCTTTCCATTAGATTTAAAGCTAACTCTTTATGAATAGCCTCTCGGCCCCTCATTATTAAAGTTACTCTTACTCGTTGTTTAGCTGCTAAAAATTCTTTAATTTGATTTAACTTTGTTTGGTAATCATGCTCATTTATTTTGGGTGAAAGGCGGATTTCTTTCAAAACCGAAGTTTGCTGTTTCTTTTTTAATTCTTTTTCTTTTTGTTGCTGTTCATATTTAAATCGACCATAATCAACAATATAACAAACTGGTGGCGAAGCATAAGGCACAACTTCTACCAAATCTAAATTTTTTTCCCGAGCCAATCGCAAGGCTTCTTTCGTCGGCATAATTCCTAAATTTTTTTTAGTTTCATCAATCACTCTTACCATCGGTGCTTTTATCTGTTCGTTAATTCGCCAGTGCTTATTGGTAATAAATTACCTCCTTTTTTCAATATCTTCTCTTATCATTTTAACCAAATTATCTAAACCCATCTTTCCCAAATCACCTTCTCTTCTTTTTCGAACACTAATACAATTTTCTTCAACTTCTTTTTTTCCAATAATTATCATATAAGGGATTTTCATCCTTTCACTTTCAGCAATTTTATAGTTGATTTTTTCTGAACGAAAATCACTTTCAACTCTAAACTTTTCATTTCTTAATTTTTCACAAATCCTTTGGGCATAAGGAATTTCTTTTTCGGTGATGGTCATTATTATTACTTGTATTGGTGAAAGCCAAACAGGGAAAGCACCACCATAATATTCAATCAATATCCCAATAAATCTTTCCAAGGAACCAAGAATTGTTCGATGAATAATTATAGTTTCGTGACGAAAACCATCTTTTCCCATATAAGTAACATGGAACCTTTTGGGAAGATTGAAATCAAATTGAATTGTGGTGGCTTGCTCTTTTTTCAAGAAACCTTGTAATTTCAAATCAATCTTGGGTCCGTAAAAAGTAGCTTCTCCATAAGCTTCTTTATAATCCAGATTTAATCTTCTTAAAGCATTTATCAGTGATTTTTCAGCCATTTCCCATTCTTTTTCGTTTCCCATATATTTTTCTTTTTCTGATAAGGAACGCAAAGAAAGTTCAAAGCTAAACTCCTGAAAACCAAAGTCTTTCAATATTTCTAAAGAAAATTTTAAAATATCCACAATTTCGTCTTCTACCGTTTCCGGAGTAACAAAAATATGAGCATCATCCTGAGTAAATCCTCTTACTCTTAAAGTACCGTATAAAACTCCACTCCTTTCTTGGCGATAAACCGTACCTAATTCACAAATTCTTAAAGGTAAATCTTTATAACTTCTAATTTTTGATTTATATATTAAAATGTGGCCAGGACAATTCATTGGTTTTAAAATATAATTTTCATTTTCGCCAGAAATAAAATACATATTTTCTTTATAATATTTAGTATGACCCGAAATATCCCATAAAGCTTCCCGAGCAATGTGGGGTGTGTAAACTAATTGATAACCTTTTTCCAAGTGTTTTTCAATCCAATAATTTTCAATAATTCTCCTTAAAATTGCTCCCTTAGGAAGCCAATAGACCAAACCACTTCCAGCTTCTTCGAAAAAAGAAAAAATCTCTAAAAAAGTACCTAACTTCCGATGATCCCGTTTTTTGGCTTCTTCTAAAAAACTTAAATGATTTTTTAATTCCTCTTCCGTTGGAAAAGAAACGCCATAAATTCTTGATAACATAGGATTTCCCTCATCGCCTTTCCAATAAGCTCCGGCAACACTCAAAAGTTTAAAAGCTTTAATCATCCCTGTCCGAGGCAAATGGGGACCTAAACAGAGATCAATAAAATCTCCTTGTTTATATACTGAAACTTTTTCGTCAGGAATTTCATTTAAAATCTCCAATTTAAAATCTTCACCCTTTTTTTTAAAATATTCAATTGCCTCTTCCCTTGATAAATAAAGATGTTCAATAGTTAAATCTAAATCAACTAATTCTTTCATCTTTTTTTCAATTAACGAAAAATCTTCTTGAGAAAAAGGCGGTTCTTTATAAAAGTCATAATAAAAACCATCCTCAATTGCTGGTCCAATTCCCAATTTTACGGAGGGGAAAAGTAATTTCACTGCGTGAGCTAAAAGGTGAGCACTGGAATGCCAAAAAATACTCCTTCCTTCTTCACTATCAAAATACACTGGTTTAACTTTATCTTTATCTTTTTCGTCTATTTCCAAAGACAAATCAACTAACTTTCCATTTAGATTAGCAGCAACTATCCTTTCATCATTAAATAAATCCAATATTTTCATATAATGATTATAATAAATAATTTTTTATTGTCAATAAATTTAAATTAAAAAAGGTTAAATTATTTTAAGGTCTGCCATAATGGCTTTAAAACATTACAAGTGTTTAAATTCCAATAACTTAAAGAATTTAAAACTTTAGAGATTTTATTTCAATTTTTAAGTCTAAGGTATCCACCGCTAAAGTATAATCTTTAGTTACATATGGAGGAATTAAAAATTTTTCACTATCGCTGAGATAAAATTTAGGAGAAATGTTGGCTGAATCATAAATAAAATATTTTATCTGTTTTTCAATTTCTTCATAAATAGGTAAATAACAAGAAAGATGTTGAGAGAAACGATTTAAATACACTATTTTGGGGCAACCGATCATTACTCCTAATTTCATATTCTCCGGGTTGAAGTTTTTTTCTTTTAATTGAATAAATATCTTATTAATATCATCATCAGTAAGATTAGTATTTCCTTTAAAAACTTCCCAAAAGATTTTTTTAAAAATGGGATAATTCAACCAATTTACTTGGGAATAAATTTTTTGGGTAAGATCTTTAATAAAAAATAAAGAATTGCGACTCCGGTCAATATCATCATGAGGATAACGATATCGGTTTTTTAAAAGTTCTTGTACGGTGAAAGGATCGTCAGCCTCAATACCTTCTCTTATTTTAAAAGTTTTCACCAAAGGCTTCAAAAGTTTTATCATTTTTTGAAATCTCACAAAATCAATAACCAAATAACGGTCAATTTCAATGTTGAAATTTTTTTCAATTGTTTTGATTAAAAGTGTTTCGCCCCCATAAAAATAGCTGTGGTTTATTTTGTCTAAATTATTAAAATCATACAAAGAACTTTCGCGAGTATAGTAAGGAATACTAACTAACATGTCTCGGGGAATATTTAAAATTTTTATTTGGGCATTATCAAAATCAATGTGAACAATATTGATAATATCACTCCTTGATTTCTTTTCTAATATCAATTCTTCTTTTCCATTACTCAATCTCTTTTTGTCGATTATTAAAGCATCTTTAGCAATTAAAAGAATGTTGATTTTATTTTTTAAATCGGATGAGGTCTGGGGATACTTTATTTGTATCATTTTGTTATTTTTTTGATAAATAATAAAGATTATCGAAACAAAAATCAAAAGTATTAAAATTAAAAAAATTAATTTTCTCATTTTTTTATTCTTTTTGTTAAAGAAGTTAAATCAAAAAACGAAATCCCTTTTTCATGGGTTATCCATAATTTATTATTATCAACTGCTAAAGAATAAATATTATCGCCTAACAACCCATCTTCTTTTTTTAAAAAGAAAAATAATTGTCTTTTAGTGTCAAAGAATATAATTTGATTCTTAATTTTGGTAATTAAATATTTGTTAAAACTTACCAATTCCTTTACCGGTTCCGATAAATCGTTAATCGGTAAGATAATTTTTTCCCATTTATTATCATTATAAATCCAGAAACCTCCTCTAACTCCTAAATACCAAACATTTTTTAAAGAGATAAAAGAAAAAACACCCAATTTTAACTCCTGAGGATAATTTAAAAAATTTAAAAAATTATTATTTTTATAATCAAATAAATAAAAACCTTCTTGAGTCAAAATTACTAAAGTATCATTAAGAAAGCTAATATTTTCCACAAAAGTTGGGATTCTAATTTCAATAGGTTTTGAATAATCTGGCAAGAAAAGATAAATGTTATCTTCAGAAATATATGCTAATAAATCCTGAGAATTGGTTAAAAGAGTAACTGGTTTTTTATAAAACAATTCTAGAAATTTATATTTCAATAAATTTTCTTTTTCATAAATTTTGGTACTAAAAGAAATTGGAATAAACTGCCATTGCCAAATTTTATCCGCAGTTTTTATTAAATAATCATCACCAATGAGCCAAACATTTTTTTGAAATTTAACGATTTTTTTTATTCTGCCTAAAATACTATTAAAAGGAAAAACTTTTACCAAATTTTTAACAGTTAAATCAAAAACTAAAATTCCGTAATCATCGGCACTTACCCAAAGATTTCTTTTACTAACAAAAACTTCGCGATAATAATATTTATTTAAGTTTTCATCTAAATAATAATAAGGAGTGAGAAAAATAAAATCTTTTACTAAATATTTCTTTTTTTTACCGTACCAAAAAAGGGAGGTATCATCGGTTTTTTCAATTTTTAATAATTTTCTTTTCTTTTTATCCCATTTAAAAGTATCTTCATTAACGAGGAAATATAAAAATTGTTTTCCCACCCCAATTGCTTGCGGATTAATATTTAATTTGAATATTTCTTTTTTCTTAGTAAAGGGCGAATAATTCATCAAATTAGAAGAGTCATCCAATAACCAAAGAGAGTTTAATTCTCGGTCATAAGCAATCAATTTTAAATTTTCTAAAATACCGTCTAATTTTGTTAAACTTTTAAGATATTCAATTTTCTTTGCATCAAATAGCAAAATTCCATTTTTTATTCCCACATAAATCATTCTTTCATCACCAGTAATATTTAAAAAAGTATCACAAGCTAAATAATTTGTCCATAACTTTTCGTTGTAAATCAAAAAAAGAAATGTTAAAAAAAGATTAAGCATCAAGAACTTTTTTTATGGCTTTGGGAAGATAAGCAAAAATATCTGAAGCGATGAAATCGTATTCTGTTCTTTCTATTAATGCCAAGTCAGCTGCTAAACCGTGAAGATAAACACCTACTATTGCGGCTTCTTTAGGTTTTAAACCCTGCGCTAATAAACCGGTAATAAAACCGGTTAAAACATCACCACTGCCACCGCTTGCTAATCCGGAGTTTCCTGTTGGATTAACATAAACTACTCCTTCAGGCGTAGCCACTACCGTTGGCGAACCTTTTAACACCAAATAAATTTTATATTCCTTACTAAAGGAACGAGCAATTTCTATTCGGTTATCATTAATTTCATCCGGCGAAACCTTAATCAAACGACTCAATTCTCCAGGATGGGGCGTTAAAATTATTGAAAGATTATTTTCGGTTAAAGTTTTAAAAAAAGCAACTTCTTCTTTTAAACAATTTATTCCGTCAGCATCAATAACAATCGGAATTTTTCTTTCAGCGACGGTTGTGAGAATTTCTTTTAAAAAAATTTTGTTATTATTATTTACTCCTATACCAGGTCCCAGCGCAATAACATCTATTTTGGATAATAAGGAAAGAAGTATTTCTAAGTTATTTAGAGTAAAACCTTCCTCCCAATTTAACGGGATCTTCACCACTTCCGTAAGTTTCGTCTCCACCACATCAATAATTGGTTTTGGTGTTGCTAAATATACTAAACCAGCACCAATTTTTAAAGCTCCCAAAGCAGCTAAACAGGCAGCACCACTGTAACCTCGGGAACCGGCAATTACCAAACAATTTCCAAAAGTACCTTTATGCCCCCAACTTATTCTTTTAGGAAGAAAGTTTTTTATATCCTTTTCTTCTACCAAATAAGTATTACCTTGATTATTAAAATAATTATAGCAAGTGCCAATATCGCCAACAAAAATTTTTCCGGCATACTCTCTTGCTGGTGGTAAAACTAAACTTCTTTTTATAAACCCCATACTTATAGTGATATCAGCTTTTACACAAACATTATTAACTTTGCCCTCTTCCATAACTCCGGAGGGCACATCAACTGCAATAACCGGTAAATTAGTTTGATTAATAAAATCAATTGCCTTTTTATATATCCCGGTTATCTCGCCTTTTATCCCGGTGCCCAAAATAGCATCAATAATATAAGTATCTTTTTTTTCCAACGGAATAAAAGAGGAAAAATTAAAATCATTATCTGTGACTTCCACTATTTTTCCACCAAAATTCTGATATCTTTCAGCATTTATCTTAGCATCGTCTTTTAAATCGTTCAATTTTCCCAATAAAAAAGTTGTAACTTTTGCTTTTTTATTTAGTAAGAAGCGAGCAGCTACAAAACCATCGCCACCATTATTTCCTTTACCACAGAAGATCAAAAAATTCTTTTTAGAAAAATCTTTTTCTTGGATACCAAAATATCTTTGAAGGTGTTCAATCACACTTCTTCCGGCATTTTCCATCAAAATTATTGTTGGCAGATTAAATTTTTCCGCTGATTGTTGGTCAACTCTGGCCATTTCTTCTTGAGTCACTAATCTTTTCATTGAAAAATTATAAATTTATCATTGAAAAAAGTCAATTTATTATTAAAATTTAATTATGAAAATTATTAAACACCAAAAAGGCGAAATTTTTGATATTGAATTAGAAGAAAGTTTGTTAAGAAAAAATAAAGAATTAGCAGACGAAAATCAAAAAATTTTTGATTACTATGGTATAAAAGCAATTGACATTTTAGGATCGATTGGCAGTGGCAAAACTACTTTGATATGTCAGCTAGTTAAAAAATTAAGAAAAAAATACACCCTCGCAGTAATTGCCGGTGATTTAACTACTCAAATTGATGCTCAATTGATTAAAAAAAATGGGGCCAAAGTAATTCAGATTAATACGGGTAAAGAATGTCATTTAGATGCCAAATTAATAAATGAAGCAATAAAAAATTTACCTTTAAATAAAATCAATCTTCTTTTTATTGAAAATGTTGGGAATCTCATCTGCCCCGCTGAATTTCCTTTAGGCGCTCACAAAAGAATTGTTATTTTTTCTTGTACTGAGGGGCCCTACGTAGTAATAAAACATCCTTATATTTTTAAGGAAGCTGATATGGTGGTAATTAACAAAATTGATTTAGCTAAAAAGATGGGCGTTTCTTTACCTAAATTGAAGGTCGATATAAAAAAAATTAAACCCACTGTTCATATTGTGGAAACAATTGCTAAAAAAGGTAAAGGTCTAGAAAAAATAATAAAGTTTTTAACTGATGCATGAATTTTCTTGCGCCCAATTTCTGATTAAAACCATCAAACAGATCTGCCAAAAATACCAGATAAATAAAATTTATAAAATAAATTTAAGAATAGGTATTTTAACTTTAATCAACAAGGAGCAGCTTCTATTTTGGTTAAGAGAGGGTTTAAAAGAAATTTTAGCAAAAGAAAACGAAATAAATACTATTGAAGAACAGCCAGAAATTGAATGTAAAAATTGTGGTTATTGTGGTGAACTTAAACCAACGGCCGATTTTTTTTATATTCTTTGTCCCCGATGTAACTCTTCAAAAATTATTTTTAAAAAAGGTAATGATTATTACTTAGAAAGCATTGAAGGCGAATAGAAATGATAAAAAAAATACAAAATCTTCTGCCCTTAGTAACTAAACCCATAAGATATACAGGTGGTGAATTCAATCTTTTTCCCTTACCGATTAAAAAAAATACTATAAAGGTTTGTTTAGTTTTTCCAGAAATTTACGAAATCGGCATGTCTAATTATGGTTTAAAAATTCTTTATTCAAAATTAAACTCCTATAAAAATACTATTTGTGAAAGAAGCTATGCCCCAGCTTTAGATTTTGGTAAAAAATTAGAAGAACATAATCTTCCCCTATTTTCTTTAGAAAACAAGCTACCTTTATTTAAGTTTGATATAATTGGCTTCTCTTTACATTCGGAACTTAATTATCCCAATGTTCTTTACTGTCTTTCCTTAAGCAAAATACCTCTACGGACTGAAGAAAGAATTCACGGTAATTATCCTTTAATAATTGCCGGCGGTCCTTGTTGTGTGAATCCTTTACCTATGTCTCCATTTATTGATGCTTTTGTTATAGGCGATGGCGAAGAAGTAATCTTAGAAATTGTCGATGTTTATAGAAATTTCAAAAATGACAAAAAAAAACTATTAGAAAATTTAGCCAACTTAGAAGGGGTTTATGTTCCTTTAATCCATAATCGGAACAAAATTATCAGAAAGAGATATGTAAAAGAATTAAAAGAAGAAGATTTTCCTTTTCCACCTTTAGTACCTATTTGTAATATTGTCCACGACCACCTGACCATTGAAATTTCTCGCGGCTGTGCCCGTGGTTGTTATTTTTGTCAGGCAGGATTTACAAACCGGCCTTTAAGAATTCGTCCAATTGAAGAGATTAAAAAATTGGCGTTTCGAGCAATAAAAGCTACGGGCTACGAAGAAATTTCGCTACTTTCCTTTTCAGCCGGTGACTATCCTCATTTACCTCAGCTTTTAAGTTCTTTAAATGAACTTCTACATCCTTACTTAGTAGCCATTTCTCTTCCTTCTTTGCGCGGTGAGGATTTCGATGAAGAACTTATAAACCAATTAAAATTTATCAAACGAACCGGCATAACTTTTGCTCCCGAAACAGTTTCTTATCGGTTAAAAAAAGTCATAAATAAAGAAATTGCTAATGAAAAAATTATCAAGGCGGTAGAACTTTTAATAAAGCATAATTGGCCCGGAATTAAATTCTACTTTATGATTGGTTTACCACAAGAAAAAGAAGAAGATGTGAAAGAAATCGGCTACTTTTTAAATTTTTTAGGTAAAATTGCTCAAAGAAGGGAAATTCGCGTTTCCATCTCCCCTCTCATTCCTAAGCCTCATACTCCTTTTCAATTCTATCAATTTGAAGAAAAAGAAATTCTTCAAGAAAAAATTAAAATTATAAAAAGAGAAGTGAAATCTAAAAATGTAAAAGTAAAATATGAAAATTTTGCACAGGCAGAAATTCAAGCCGTTTTAGCCCGCGGAGATGAAAAATTAGCTTGGGCAATTGAAAATGCTTATCGCCAGCAAGCAATTTTTCAAGATTGGACTGAACATTTTAAATATAATATCTGGGTAGAAAGTTTTAACAAAAATCAGATTGATTATCTTTCTTATTTAAAAGAAAAAAAGGTTGACGAAGCTCTTCCTTGGGATTTTATTGACATTGGGATACCAAAAAATTTATTAATCCAAAATTATCAAAAAGCATTATCACTTAAAGAAGAAAAGCCAAATAATTATTTATCACTAACAAATAAAACAAATCCTAATTTTCAGCCGCTTTCTTTTTTTAAACCAGCAGCTCCTTTTTCCCATTATTACAAAAGATTTCGAGTTAAATTTAAAGTAGGCGAAAATTTTCGTTTTGCTTCTCATTTAGATCTCGTGCGAGCAATTTACCGGGCAATAAGGCGTTCCGGACTACCAGTCATTTATTCTACCGGTTTTTCCCCTCGCTACCTAGTAGCTTTTGGTCCGCCTTTACCAGTTGGAGTTATTTCCGAAAGTGAATATCTTGACATTTTTTTAAAAATTGATTATAATGGTAATCTCATAAAGGATTTAGGAGATTTTATGCCTAAAGATTTGATAATTTTAGATTTTAAAGAAATAAAAAACGATGCTCCTACTCTAGGAAAATCAATTAAATTTCTTAAATATGAAATTCTTTTAGATGAACCTCAATTAAAAAAAATAAAATTAACTAATATTTATTACGCTCGGCTAGAGAATCAAATTTTAGAAGTCCTTTTACCTTTTGAACCTGGGGTTAAACTCTTTCCTACTTTATCTAAAATTACCAATTTAAATGAAGAAGAAGTAAAATTATTCTCAATAAAAAGAATTGAGCATTATTTAATAAAAAACGACAAATTAATGACCCCCCTGGAAGATGATTAAAATTAAAACCACAATTGTTATCACTCACAAGTTTAACGATACGCGTATCGGAATTTTGGAAAACGGGCGATTGGTAGAATTCTATGTAGAAAGAGAAGGGATTGAAAATAATGTAGGCAAAATTTTTAAAGGTCGAGTAGAGAATATTGTAAAAGGATTGCGCGGTGCTTTTGTCAATATTGGTTTAAGGAAAAACGGTTTTTTGCCCTTGGCGGAAATACCGGAAGAGATATTTGGAATTGATTTAGAAGAAGAAGAAAAGGTTAAAAAAGGAAATAAAGAGGAATTACCTATAAATGTGGGTGATCAAATTTTCTGTCAAGTAGTAAAAGAACAAATGGGTGAGAAAGGAGCTCGTTTAACTTCTTTTATTCATTTGGCCGGTAAATATGTAGTTCTTTTCCCTACTATCTCACGAATAGGAGTTTCTCAAAGAATTACTAACAAAAGGGAACGTGCCCGTTTGAAAGAAATTGCTAAGAAATTAAAAAAACCAAACCGGGGACTAATAATTAGAACAGCTGCTGAAAATATGCCTGAAGAAGTAATTGTTCGGGATTATCATTATTTAGAAGGGATATGGGAAGAAATTGAAAGGGAATTTCAAAGGGCTAAGGCACCCCGTTTACTTTATAAAGAACCTAAATTGGCTTTAAAAATTATTCGGGATTTATACACTTTAGATACGGAAGCCGTATATGTAGACGATCGCAACCTTTATTATGAAATATGTAATTATATAAAAAATTATACTCCTGAATTATTTATTAAAGAAAAAATAATCCTTTATGAAGATAAAGAACCAATTTTTAAAAAATTTAAAATTGAGGAAGAATTAAATAAAGCTTTAGAAAGAGAAATTCCTCTGAAAAGCGGCGGTTTTATTACCATTGACCAAACGGAGGCTTTAGTAACTATTGATGTTAACACCGGAAGCTTTGCCTCTGAGGAAGATCCTGAGACATTAATTTTTCAAACTAACTTAGAAGCGGCTGCGGAAATTGCGCGCCAGATTCGTTTACGAGATTTATCAGGATTAATTATTATTGACTTTATTGATATGCGTGAACCTAAAAATCGAGAGCGAGTATATCAAGAATTAAAACTGTGTCTTGCTAATGATCGTGCTAAAGCTGATTTTGGCAAACCCAGCCGATTTGGGTTAGTAGAAATGACTCGGGAAAAAATCCGTCCTAGCCTTTTTTTTACCCTTTGTGAAGAATGTCCGGCTTGTCGAGGAAGAGGAAGGATTTTGGATCGCTATGAAACCTGCTTAAAAATAGAAAATGAACTGACAAATAAAGCCGAAAAGTTAAAAGGGAAAAAGATTCTTTTAGTAGTTTCGCCTTATCTTTACGAATATTTAATTAATGAATATAATGAAAAATTGACACAACTTATTAAAAAAATTAATCTTCATTTAGAACTAAAAATGAATCCTAAACTTAAATATGACGAATACAAATTTTTGGAAGAAATTTAATCTTATTGACTTTTTTTAAAATTTTTTTAATATTTTAAAAGAACTAAAAAATAAGGAGGAGAAATGATACAGGAATTCATTAAAGGTGGTGGTATAATGTGGTTTTTATTAGCTTGCGCTGTCTTAGGAATTGCTTTAGTTATTGAACGATTTATTACTCTTTTTATTGTTGCCTCGCTTAATGCTAAAAAATTTACTTCACAACTTATTTCCACAATTGAAAAGGAAGGAATTGAAGGCGGAATAAAATTTTGTCAACAGGTAAAAAGTCCAGTAGCTCGAGTTCTTTTGGCAGCCTTAGAAAAAGCAAAAGAAGGTAAAACAGCAATGGAAGAAGCGGTAACTCGAGCCGGAGTAGCGGAATTAGGTTTTCTTGATCGGGGAATGAATTTAATGGGTGGTTTAACCATGGTGGCTCCCTTTTTTGGCTTCTTAGGCACTGTTACCGGTATGATTCGAGCGTTTGCTGCGGTAGCGGCGGTTGGCGAAGTAGAACCAGCGGTAGTGGCTTCCGGAATTTCCGAAGCTCTCATTACCACTAAATGGGGATTAATGATTGCTGCTCCATTGGCAATTATTCACATTCTTTATCAAATGAAAATTAATAGTTATACGCGCGATTTAGAAACTTCAGCAGCAAGTTTAATTGAATATTTGACCAAAAAGTTATGAAATTATGTTTCCAAAAAGACAACCTCAAAAAATTTCTATTCCTACTGCTTCTACTGGGGATATTGCTTTTTTGTTAATCATCTTCTTTATGGTTACTTCAATTTTCTCCCGGGAAAAGGGTCTAAAAATTGTTTTACCTCCCAAAGGAGCCGAAGTAAAATTAAAAAAAGAAAATATTTTAACGGTAAGTGTAAATCCTTACGGAGAAGTAATGATTGGTGACAAAAAAATAAATATTCCCGAAATAAAACAGATTGTTCAAGAGGCTTTAAGTAAAAATCCTGAATTGGTTGTTGCTCTAAAGGTATCTCGAAAAGCTCCCTATAAAATAATGATTCAAGCCTTTGATCAACTAAAATTAGCCAAAGCAGAAAAAATTAGTTTAACACCAGTAAAAGAGGAGTAAAAAATGAGAAAATTTTTAATCAAAAGGGAATCGCCAGAAATTCCTAGTGCTTCTACCGGTGATATTGCGTTTCTTTTAATTATCTTTTTTATGCTTACAACTGTCTTAAGAACAGAAATAGGACTTAAAGTTAACCTTCCAGAAGCGGAAGCTACTGAGAGATTACTAAAAAGAAGAAATGTAAGCCATATTTGGGTTGACAAAACCGGAAAGATAACTATTGATGACAATGTTTTAGATATCAATGGAGTTATTAACGTAATGCTTTTAAAAGTTGCTGATAATCCTGAATTGGTAGCTGAAATTATGGCTGATAGTGATGTTGATTATGGTCGAATAAATGATATTTTAGAGGCCTTAAAAGAAGCTCAGGCTTTTAAAGTAGTCTTCGCTACTGAGTATAAAAGAATAGGGGGCTAATAATGAATAAAAGTTTTGAATGGGATGAATATTATTCTATTGTTTTCCGAATAGGATTAGTAATTTCCTTGGCTTTTGTTCTATTAGTTTTTATAATTTTCCCAAAAGAATTTTTTTATCGTCCTTATATCCCAAAGAAAGAAGTTGGAACTGTTTTAGAACAATTACCCCCAGAATTAGAGCAGATTGCTGAACCACCACCAGCAGAAAGACCAAAAATTGCGGTAGTTTCGGAGGCCCAAACAGGAGAAGAAGCAGAAGAAGCTTCTAAAATCGGAAAAACTGAATTTACTGAAATATACAAAAAAACAGAGGAAACGGAGATACCCATTGTTCCTTTTTGGAAAGTTGAAGTAAAACCAAAAGAAATTTATTTACCCAAACCGGTCTATCCGGAAATTGCCCGCCAATTAGGTCACGAAGGTGATGTAGTAGTTGAAGCATTAGTAGATATAGATGGTACTGTTGCTGATGTGAGAATTCTAAAATCTTCGGGTAATCCCGAGTTGGATAAAGCAGCCTTAGAAGCTGCCCGCCAAGCAAAATTTACTCCGGCAAAACAAAGAGATATGCCCGTAAGAGTTTGGGTGAGTATTCCTTATAAATTTAGGTTGAGATAAAAAAGGAGGTATTTATGAAAAAAACAATTATTTTTATTTTTTTAATCTCTTTTTTATTTTCTCTTCCTAATTCCAAATTTTTAACCTTAAAACATCGGCAACTTTATTCTCCTCTTTCTTTTTCTACTGGTTTAGAGAAAGTTTCTTTGCCCGTGATTATTTCGCCAACTTTTACTTTATCACCGGGTATTCTTTTATCCCAAACTTTTATTGATTATCAACAGAATGGTACTCTTGGTTCAAGAATAGAATATGCTAATAATATTTGGGGATTTGATTGGATGCACTCTCCCGATTCTTCTTCAAACTATCCTAATAGATATTGCTACTATAATGCTTATTACGATGACACTGTTCAATTAGGAATGGGTGTTCAGGCAAGTGGAAGTTATCGGGCAGGATATGTAACTTTTGGAATGTTTCCTGATGGCCGCGCATGCTGTTTCTTTCACCATCAACGAGGAAGTGCTTTATATTCGGCTTTAGCCATTGAAATTGCTCCGGGAACAGGAATATTTAATGAACCAATAGAACCAGACACAAATTTTTCTCCTTACGGCAATCAGATTATTTGGCCTCACGGAACAATCGGCAACACCGGAATAATTCATGTTTTAGGATATGGTAGACCACCGACAGCTGGTGCCTCTGAAGATTTCTATTATTCTCGTTCAACCGACGGAGGAAATACTTTTACCAATTGGATGCCAATAATGAATGATACTGTAATGGCCTGTCTTTCTGGTGATATCTATGCCCAACCAAATGGAAATAAAGTAGTTATTGCTTATACTTCTGATTTACCAGAAAGGCACTCTCAAGTCTTACAAAATGTTTGGATAAGAGAATCTTATGATGGTGGTGCTACTTGGACACCTCCAAGACAAATCACTAATTACCAATACCCTTCTGATACTCTTCCCCACGAATTTGCCTATACTGATTGTGATGCAATTTATGATTTAAATGGCAATTTACATGTAGTTTGGACAGAAATTCTTTCAATGGTAGGTAGCCAGGGGCCAGCAACTTATCCTGGATTTTCTCGGATTAGACATTGGAGCGAAGAGACCGGGATTACTTTAGTTTCTGGTCCCGGACATCTTTCAGTTGTTGGTGATTCTTGGTGGTATTCGCCTTATCCCAATGTCCAAAACGATGCCTGGCGAAGACCAGCGGATAGGCCCCAATTAGCAATTGATAATTACGGAAATATATATTGTGTTTGGATTGGAAATTTAGATACTACTGATATTTCTCAAGGAAGAAGAATAAACGGGGAATTATACGCGGCGGTTTCTACCGATGGCGGTCGAACTTGGGGAGTAAGAGGACAGATTGGCCAAGTATTGAATTTAACAAATTCACCCAGTCCCGGAGCGCCTCCAGGAATGTGTGAAGATGATGATTATTTCTCCTTAGCACCATTTGCTTTTAACAATCATTTACATATAACTTATATTAACGATAAAGATGCCGGTGGAGTTCCTCAGAATGAAGGAGTGGTCACTAATAATCCAGTGCTTTATTTACAAGTTCCTTGCTCTTTATTAGTAGAAGTTGGAATTGAAGAAAACCAAAAGAAAAATCTTTTGGCTAATAAATTAATTGTCTATCCTACAATTACCAAAGATAAGGTAAAGATAAATTATTCACTAACCGAACCAGCTTTTGTGAAACTTTCTATCTTG
>Ga0185307_1000179_pt1 | contig 44549 bp, 45 predicted proteins | sample LHCtaG_FD_128010 | JGI IMG/M metagenome (GOLD analysis project Ga0185307, IMG submission 128010) | Hot spring microbial communities from Little Hot Creek, USA to study Microbial Dark Matter (Phase II) - LHC4sed_matched (SPADES... | ecosystem: Environmental > Aquatic > Thermal springs > Hot... | reverse complement strand
AAAAACTAGGAAAGATAAAAAAAGAGTTTTATTAAAAACGATGTTGACAAAACTGTTTAAATCCTGATTTTAACTAACAAGACCCCTACGATGGGGGCGAGGAAAAGTAATAATTATAATGATGAATCGCCGCAATACTGTAACGATAGTGAAGATTGATGGACGCGTTTGATTTAGAGAATGCTGCCAGACTGATTAGGGAAGCTCTGTGCGCAAGAGAGTTCATAGCCATGGTTTGTTTATGTGAAGCCGACTACACCGGGAGGGCGAGATCATTCTTGGAGAAGGGTGAAAGACTGGTCGTGATCAAGGAGGACACTTCGCTTCTGATACACAGGGCTACTGAGCTCGAACCCGTGAATTGGCAGCCTCCTCCAAACCATGTTAGCGTCTCCACGGGCCAGGGCTTTGTAAACCTTGTCCTGAAAAGAATCAGGAAGCCGGAGAAAATCGTCGTAAGAATCTACGGTTTCAGAAGCTTTTTCTCAGGAAGGCTTAGGGATGAGGGAGGCTTCTACATGTATTTAAGCGAGAAGGAGATTTCTGAAACCCTTAAGAAACACCCTGAGCTCATTGAAGAGGGTTTCAGAATAGTGTCCATGGAGCATGAGGAGAACACGGGTATCGTAGACGTTTTCGGCGTCGATGCTAAGGGGCGGAGGACGATCGTAGAAATAAAGAAGGACAGGGCGGGCAAGGAGGCAGTGAGACAGGTTCTAAGATATGTTAGAGGCGTTGGAGCGGGTGTTAGGGTTATCCTGCTCTCCCCAGGCATAACGTCTGAGGCGGATAGAGTGCTGAAGAAGAGCAATATTGAGTTCAAGAAGATAAACATGGCTGAGCTCACGAGAATGATCACTAGGGAGAAGCATGGTGAAAGCGGCATAACTAGGTTTCTGAAGTAGAGAATAGTAGTAAATGCTCTATTTGTTTATTCCGCTAAGCCACTCCCTGAAGGTATTGAAGTACTTCACCTTCTCCTCGCGTTTCTTCTTGAACTCGCTTATCAGGGAGACAGGCGTGGGGTCTACTCTTCTAAGTATGGCGAGGTAGTAGCTAACCCAGTCTCCGAACAATATTGCTGAAAGCATTTCTTCAAGCATCGTCTCCCCAAGGGGGGTTAACACGCTTACTCCAACGCTCTCAGCCTCTATTTTCGAAACAAGCTCTCTAATGCTCTCAGCAACATACTTGTTCTTAAAACGGGTGTCTATCAGGATGATGTGGAGAAGCTCTTTAAAGTCAGCCCTCTCCCAGGCTTCAACCTCGTTATGGTTTAGCTCCGGAAGCTGGTCGCACATAGCCCTCATCTTAGCATTCTCGTTCATCTGATCCTTATACCTTAGGGCGACTGATTTAAGATGCCCCAGCGAGTATATTACTGGAAGCTTCCCGTATAGCTTGGCCGCTAACTGTTTAGCAGGATTACTCTCAGTAGGAGAACCTGGGGAGAGAACCCTATTGTAGTATTCGAGAAGCCCGCAGAGTCTTTTCAACTCCTCGTCGCTAGCCATTTGGAAACCTATTTTTTCAGCGATTTTAAGCAGGGGGATAAAGAGTAGTGGTAGAGCAGCCCTAGGCGGATACCCCGCAGGAACCTTGATGAAGGGGATTCCTAATTTTGAGCAGGCTTCTTCAAGCAACCCGTTAGAAGCAATGCCGATTAGGCGCGACCCCTTTTCACACGCCTGCTTGAAACACTCCAGTGTTTCCTCAGTATTACCCGAGTAGCTGACCGCTATTACGAGGCTCTTCTCGCCTACGTGCTTAGGCATATCGTATTCTCTGACGACGGAAACGTTTACGGGAATCATCCTGCTGGAGAGGTCTCTGAAAAGATCCCCGCCTATTGCTGAACCACCCATCCCGCAAACCACTATCTCCTCCACCATCCTATAGCTGTCTGGGACAACAATGTTTTGCGAAAGAGCCAATGCGTCTCTGACGAGCGTTGGGAACGAAGATATCATGGCACGCATGTTTCCACGGTCGATCCTCTCCATAGCCTTCTCGTCGTCGAGCAGGCTTAGTTCAGGAAAAACCCCTGAGGATTTTTCTGCAGTATCAGAGCCTAGGGGAGCCATGTCTCCATGGCTGAGAAAAGGTTTTTTAAAGGTTTCCTGCATCATGCTGAGTCTACGAGATGCGGTTTGACGTAAAACTGTTGGCTTCGATAATCGTTGTATCTATTCTCGTAATCCTCAACGTCTACCCCCGCGTGTTCTCACACTTGTTCACACAGCTTCAGGAAGCCGTGTTGAAAGGTGGATTATGGATATTCTTGATCGTAATGATTATTCAGTCGATTGTCTCAATAATACCTGCTGAGGCAGTGCTCATCCTAGGAGGATCCGCCTTCGGCTTTATAGTGTCCTCGATGATAGGGACAGCAGGCCTCATGGCGGGGGCGTTGGTAAACTATGCGATAGGCTTAAGTTTTGGCAGGCCTATCGTGGAGAAGATCGTCGGCGGGCTTGAACTCGAGAAGGTTGAGAAGTTCTTCAAAAAGCACGGTTCCAAAGTGATATTCGCAGCAAGGTTCATACCCTGGGTCTCGTTCGACGTTATTTCTTATTTCTCAGGAATAACAGGCGTGTCACTCGTAGCCTTCACCATCGCAACACTCCTCGGAACAATACCAAGAGCACTATTCTACAGCTATCTCGGTGAGAAAATAGGGCTGGACATTGAGAAGGGCGAGACCAGTGTTTTGAGCTACCTGCTTCTCGCAACGCTTCTAGTAATAGTCCTACTCATAATCCTTTCTGAGAAGAAGACTAGTCAAGCGCGTCCCGAAGAAGCTTAAGCGGCATCCCCATAAGCGCCACTTCTCTCCTCGACGGATTATAGTCTAAAAGGCCCTCTAAGTGGAGCCTCTTAAGCCTCTCAACCACGCTGCCATCCCTAGTTTTAACACCATGCTCCTCAAGCATCTTGAAGCTGATGAAAGGCTCCTCCGAAGATTCGAAAGCCTCTTGAAGCCTCTTGAGGAGCTGAGCCGTCTCGGGGTCTTGCGAAACAATTGACTTCAAATCGGCGGGGGTTATTATGCTCTCCAGCCTGTACTGAGCCTCCCTAACGTGCTCAGCCATTACTCTCGGAGAACCCTCGTAGCTTGCGTTAAGCCCGCTCATGAGAAGGAGCTCGAGAGCGTATCTTGCGGAGCCGTATCCGAATCTCTCAGTCATCCTGCCCATCATGTATACTAGAGAATCGTCTACAGTACCCTCGTTGAATGAAAGCTCAACCCTATCCCTTAATATCATGGATATTTCGTCAGCATTGTAGGGCGTGAAGCTACTGCCTATTTTCCACAGGAAATGGGTAAGCCAAGCATCCTTAACTTGACGGGAAATATCTCGTATCCCAATCAGCACGAGTATTAGCTTAACCCTGTCACCGTACTCCTCAGATATTTTAAGGAGATCTGTGAAGAACCTGCTCCTGACCTCGCCTAGGAAATCGTCGAAATCGTCTAGCACAAGCAGGAAACTGCTGCCAGACTTCTCAAGATAGTCGAACACAGTATACAACAGCTCCCTACTACTATACCCTCTGCTAGGTATGTTGGGAATGAGGCTTAGCGCAATCATCTGGGACAGTGTGAAGTCTGAGGAAGCGAATCTAGCGTTCAAATACCTGTATTCGAGTCTGATTTTCCTCTGCTCGCAGTATTTCGAAACCTGTTCTGAAGCCTTCTTAACAGTAACAGTCTTCCCAGTGCCGCTGGGACCGTTTAACACTATTGCTTTAATAGGCATTCTCTCCTCCAGGAAGCTGATGATGGTTTTGAAAACCTCAGCCTGATGCTCCTCGCGCCTAGGCAGCCTCTCCGGAACATAGTTCGCGCTAAGCTTGTACAGCGCGTCCTTTTTAAAAATCAGGCTTTTCATCTCCCGCTATACACCAAGCGTTTAGCCTCAGCCAGTATGGCGTCACCCATCTCGCTCGTTCTCGCGTTCCCACCCATGTCAACCGTCTTAAACCTGCCAGCGGCCAGAGTGTTCTCAACAGCCTTCTCGATGATCTTCGAGGCCTCTAGCAAACGCTTGTCGCCACTCCTGCTCCACAAGTGTTCAAGCATCAGCGAGAATGTGAGGATTGCCGCAGTAGGGTTGGCGATGTTCTTCCCAGCCTTGTCCGGAGCACTGCCGTGAACCGGTTCGAACATCGACACGCCCTCTGGATTTATGTTCCCACTGGGAGCAAAGCCTAATCCACCTTGGATCGCTGCCCCAAGGTCAGTCAGAATATCTCCAAACATGTTTGGAGTAACGATTACTTTGAAACGCCTCGGGTTTAAAACCATGTGTAACGCCGCTGCGTCAACGTACATGAATTCTGCTTCAACCACGCCCCTGTATTCTCCTCCTATTTTCTCAACCATCTCCCTCCACAACCCGTATGCTTCAGTGAGCACGTTAGCCTTGTCTACGAAGGTCACTAGCCTCATGCCTCTTTTAGCGGCATATTCGAAGCCGAACCTTATTATTCTCTCAGCACCCCTACGGGAGACTACTCCTATCTGGAATGCCTGGCCACCACTGCTCTCCACTTCAACCCTATACCTGCTCCCCTTGGCGCCCCCAGTGTTCACGGTGAATTCGAAAATCCTAGAGCCAGCATCAACCCTACCGCCCATGTCAACGTAGAAGTCCTCAGTATTCTCCCGTATCACTACGAAATCGATGTCCCCGGGTCCAAAACCCTTGAGAGGCGTTTCAACACCCTTCAGGAGCTTTACTGGGCGGAGGTTTACGTAGAGGTCTAGGGATGAACGTAGTTTAAGAAGAATACCCTTCTCGAGCACGCCCGGCTTTACCCTCGGGTCGCCCACGGCCCCGAAGAATACGGCGTCAAAGCCCTTCAGCTTCCCCAGCGTTTCTTCAGACAGTGTCTCACCAGTCTTAAGATAGTGTTCAGCACTGTTCGGAAATTTTTCGAAAAAAGTTGAGACTCCAAGTGCTTCAAGAACCGTGCTACCTATCTTAACGGCCTCCCCAACCACCTCTGGACCAATACCGTCGCCCGGCATGAGCGCAATCCTATAGGCTGCCAATTGCGTTACCGGACAGCGATCCTGAAAATATATGCTTTCCGTATAATCAAACCTGCCTACTGGGAGCCTTTTCAGAAACAATCCTATAATCGACGGTGCATATTTTTTCAACGCCCTTCTCAACTAGGCCAGCCGCTTCCTCCATGGAACCGATTCTACAATTAACCTCGAGCGCAACATGCCTGAGGAAAGCCTTGAGCAAGTTAAGCTCCTCAGGCCTGATTCTCCTCAAACCGGAGCCGAAGGAGAGCATTACCCCGTCGAAACCAGAATTCTTGAAGATGCTAATTAACTCATCCATCTTGGTTTCTGAAAGAGCCTCAACCTCCACAACGGGCTTAATCTGGTTCAAACCCATTAGCTGAGACTCTTCCAAGACCTGGGAGAGCTCCAGTTCGAAATCGACAATCCTGTTGTCCAAGTAATTGCCGATATTAGGGTAGAAGTAAACCTCTTCAACATCCCGATGGGCAGCGAGCCTCAACTCCATTATCTTAATCTCCACCGGGAGCAGGCCCGTTGGAAATGACACTATGGTAGATGCTTTCAAACCAGTGTTTCTCAGGAAGGGCCCCAACTCCCCTAAGTAAGCTGTCGGTATGCAAACACCGTGGACACCTGTTTGCATGGCTTCGCGGCAAACCTCGTATAGATCGCTCAGCCTAATCCCAAGCCTCATCCCTGAAGCAACTATCGCTTCCGAAAGCCTTGAGGAGCTCAGCCCCACTCCCCCGGCACCAGCCATGAGCAGGGGTCGGAGAAGATAAAGATAAAAACTTCCTAACCGATTGAATCCCCCGGAATGGACTATTTAAAACATGTTTCAGGGAAACTGGGGCTGGAGGAGGATCCTGAGCTAGGCCTCCCCATACATGTTAAGACAACCCTACCCGTAACACTATGGTATAACCATGAGGAGGATAAGCTGATACTCCTAGACCAGAACAGGCTTCCCTTCGAAGTAAAGAGCAGGAAGATAAGCGATTGGAAGGAGGGTGTTGAAGCAATAAAGAGCATGGTTGTAAGGGGGTCTCAGGCAATAGGTGTTGCAGGAGCCTACACCCTGCTGGTCGGAGCCCTGCAGATTAAGCAGGGGCCAAACCTTGTTGAGGACCTTGGTAGAGTGGCTAGGGAAATAGCTTACTCTAGGCCTACTGCAGCCCCCTTGGCCTGGGCGACTTTTCTAGCACACGATTATTCGAAGAAGAAGTACGAGGAGTCCGGAAGCGTTGAACGCTTCATCGAAGCATTACGCAGGATATGCGACTTCATACTTGCTCAAGACATGGCTCTGAACTATTTCATGAGGAAACACGGCCAGAGGATCGTCGAGAACGGGGACGTTATAATGACGCATTGCAACGGGGGAAGCCTTTCTTCAACGCTGATGGGTCACGCCCTAGGAGTGATAGAAGAGGCGTATTCAAACGGTGTCGACGTGAAGGTTGTTTCGAAGGAGACGAGGCCGAGGAGCCAGGGCTATAGGCTTACAGTATGGGAGTTGAGTAGAGTAGGTGTGCCGACGACGATAATAACCGACAACATGATCTCCATATCTTTTGAAAGACTGGGTGTTAACAAGGCTATACTGGGTGCTGACAGGGTTGCTAGAGACGGCTCTGTGGCTAATAAGATAGGCTCGGCAGATATTGCTAGGATCTTCAAGTATTTCAATGCACCATTCTATTACGCGACTTCTTACTCGACAATATCCCTAGACGTCAAGAAGGGGAGCGATATCGAGATAGAGGAGAGGAGCATCGACGAAGTAACATACCCTTACAGCCTTATCGCCAAGGATATGAAGAGCAGGGGGCTGATATCTGCAAACGCTCTAGATGAGTGGCCGCCTTCAAACAGGATCGTACCCCACGAGCCTGGCAGGGGGCAGGTTAGGATTTTTAATCCGGCTTTCGACGTAACTCCGCCGAGGTTCATAACGGCGATAATAACAGACATAGGCGTATTAAAGCCCAGTCAAGTAAGGAGGCTTACTGAAAGGAGAATGCTTAACCTAGTTAAGAAGAGGGTTCTGGAGTTTGGGCTAGAGTTTCCAGAAGGCCTTTCGAGAATAACCCCGCAGACCACGGCGAAGTAAATTCTTAAAAACACGCCTAGTAGTGTTCAGTCATACTGTAGAGGTCCTTGTTATGAGTGAACCAGTTAAGGAGAGGAGGGCTTCTGGAGCTGAGAAACTAGTTTTGAAAGCAAAGGCCATAATAAGGGATAAGAGGATAAGCCAGCTGGATACTTCCAGCTACGAGGTCAAGGGCGACCACGGTGTTTACGTGGTTTCGAAAGACGCCTATGGAAACTATAATTGTAGTTGCGTAGGGTATTTGAAGAGGAGAATATGCTCGCACTCTTTAGCGGTTAGGCTTTACGAGCAGAATAGGGAATACAGGAGGAGAATAAAGAAAGGCATTGTTAAAGGAGCCGGATACATCCCGTAGAGGAGACGAGGCCGGCTATTACCCCTACTTTATCCGGGGAAAGCGAGTACTCTACGTCTCCCCCAAGCCCAAGCCTAGCCAGTTCCACAGCGTGGCGAGCCCTCTTAACAATCTCAATACTCATTTCAGACACTCTCATAGCGATCTCAGCATTCTTATTACACTCGCTCCATGGAAGCATCCTAGCTATTAAACCAGCGCAGTAAACGTCTTCAAGAGCCGGTTGCCCGATTTTACCAGCCGTCACTATGGAAACGTTGTTGAAGCCTTGCCTAACCAAGTAGTCAACAAGAGCCGAAGAGTTGATTAACGCTCCTATCAGAACTTTTTTAGAAAACAGTGATAGGAACCTTAGAAGCTTTGCCCCGCTTGAGGTATAGAGAATAATAGTTTTACCCTCAACTTTATCCCGAGTATACTCTAAAGGCGAGTTGCCCAAGTGGAAGAGAGAAGGCTTAATACTATTATCTTCACCGCCGAGTAGAACACTATTCCCACCGCCTATTTTAAAAGCTTCTCCGACGGTTGAAACAGGAATAACTCTCTCAGCGCCATTCGCTAAAGCAGTCAATATGGTCGTAGACGAGCGTAGAACGTCTATCGCCACCACGATATCTGATCGAATAATAGAACTATCGATATCTCCAAGCAGTACGTTAACCCTCATTGATGTGAATGAACGTCTAATAAAAAGGGTTTTTAAAGATAAAATAGTGAATAGGTAAACTTAAATCACAATCATCTAACGCAGAGAGTATGGCTCAGGTAGTCGAATCCGGACAGCCCGATAAATACACTAAAAACATAAAAGTTTTTTACAACAGAGAAGAGGTTGCGGAGGGGAAAGTATACTTAGCTGACGAGCAGGAAGCAAAAATATTCAGACAGAAGCTTAAGAAGAAAATAAAAGAGGGTATGCCGTATTCCGTTAAAGTAATATTTAAAAACGAGGAGTATGCGAAGAAGCTTATGCAAGAAGTTGAGAAAGCAATTTCAACCATGTATAGCGATGTTGATAGTAAGCACGTATTTCTACTGGTTGAGAGAAACGGTAGACTTGAGAGAGTGAAGGAGTGAGTCTAAATGGATATTGGAAAGAAATGTCTAATAATGAGCGTCCTAGGAGCAGTATTAGCAATAGCATCGTCGCCCTTCGTAATATACATGGTTTTCTCCCGCAGGCCTTTTGAAGCAATCGTGGAGAAAAAGACTTTAGAACCTTATTCATCCACTGTCTTGGGACCAGTGCTTAAGACAATAGATGAAACTACAAGTTTCCCCTACAATGTTGCAGAATTTACTCTAAGCCCCGGAGAATATAAGCAACAGTACAAAGCCGTTCTCAATGTTGAAACCAACGGAACCCTCCACGTATTTATATACAGTAAACAGAACAGTACTTTCGGAATCTCGCATGCTTTCAACGCTGGAAATTATACGAGAGAGCTCGAAATACCCAGTGCTGGAGTCTACGGATTGAACGTGACCAGTATTGGAAGCGAAAAGGTTGAAGCAAAGTTTAAACTTAAAGAATCATGGTATTATGAGAGGCTGAAACTAACAGTTGAGCTAGACCCTCTTAGGACAGTAGCGCCGCCTGTATTATTTGTAATCGGAATCGCAATACTATTGATTGCTCTAGTTAGGATGAGGAGGGCAGCTAGGGAAGCTAAGCCTGTTGCTGAAAAAACGGCAGCGAGATACGTAGAAGTCGAGGAGGAAGAGTATTAGCCAGCTGGTCGAGATGAACAGTAGGCTTAAGGAGCCTCTGAAAATCCTTTTCAATACAATACTGGTACCCCTAATAGTAGTATTAGTATCCATGTCTCTACTGACCACGGCAACGGGGACGAACAGCCCCTTGGCAGTCGTAGAGATAGACATGACGCCCTGGTATAAGAGCAGCATGTACCCAACTCTGTACCCTGGAGACCTATTGCTACTAAGCGGGAAAGAGGACCTTAAAGTGGGCGATGTAATTGTCTACAGGAACCCTTACAAGCAGCCCCCTTATGATAAAATAGTTCACCGTATCATCGATATCAGGGTAGACCAGCAGGGGATAAAGCGATACGTTACTAAAGGGGATTTTAACAGTTCTCCAGATCCGTACAGTCCTAGGGAGGAGGACGTTATCGGGAAGTGGATAGGAGTAAAGATACATGCCTTAGGATTTATCCTATTGCTTGTCGAAGCACCCCCGTTTGTTAACACGCCGTTGGGAAGTATTCCATTGGGCAAACTCATACTCATAATTCTCCTGGCGATTCTACTAGCCATGGAAATTCTTGAAGCATTCTGGAAGGAGCCTGAGAAAGAACAGAAGCTATAATTTCCGTTCGACCAATACCGCACAGTCCTCTGTCGAAAATTCAAATCATCGTTTTCTGTTGATCACTTCCCATACTCGCGAGTCTTCCTGTCCAATCCTCCAAGCAGCGATCCTATCTATTCCATAAGATAGGGCTGTTAAAACCTTTATCTCTACGGATTTCGCTCCCTGAAACCAAACCGTATAGGAATCGTAAGAATAATAGTATTCAGCATCCTCCTCGCTGAATAAAATCTTCACACCAAAATTCTTAGCGGTTTCCACGGCCTGTTTAAAAGTTAAGCCGACACCGCTCCTCCCCAACCATCTGTAACCGTAGAAGGGGATTCCGATCACTATTTTATCCCGGGGTATTGTTGAAAGAGCGTACGAGATAACTTCTTTCATCCAGCTCAAAGGACCTATTGGGCCTGCTTCACTGCCTGGCCAATGGTAGTCGTAGCACATTATGCAGACATAATCGCAAACTTCTCCAAGCGTACTGTAGTCCCATGCCCCACCCCATCCCGAAGGATCATCCCAAGTTTTCCCTGCAACATCTATGGTAACGATCTTCCCATAGTGATGAAGCCTTGACGCCAACTCCCTCATGTAAGAGTTTAATGCCCCTCTATCTTCAGGCGGAATATTCTCATAATCTATATTGATGCCGGAGAAATTGTTTTCGATTACAAAGTCGACTATTGCAGCTATTGTACGTTCTCTAACCTCCGGGTCTGTAAGAATTCTGTGTGCAAGACCACGGTCAAAACCCTTATTAGCTACGAGTGGAACTATGCTTACGTTGTTCGTCTCAGCGGCCTCTATGACCTTATTGTCTACCCACGGAACAAAATCTCCATTACCATTGACAATCGAACCTGTGGGAGAAACCCAAGTAAATTTACTAGCGTTTCTTAAGAAAGAACTTATGCTCTCCTCATCAGGTGTCACCCATCCGAAGAATTTCACTTCAAGCTTCTCTAAGGGGAGAGTCTCGAAATACTTGTCTATACCGCTCTCGCTTTCTTCCGAAGACCTTCTTTTCCAAACAGGATTCATCAAGAACAGAACTATCGCTACAAGAATTATAATTATTATCGCAACAGGGAGAATGGGCTTATCCTTTGTTCTCTTCATCTAAAGGAATGCCATTCTGGGAATTTTAAAACATATTGTTAGATTCGCTTTTAAAAGAAACTTTTTAAAGCGGTGCAACAGTTTTATAGCGGGATGAAAATATTCATCGACACTGCAGATATAGATGAGATTAGAGAAGCGTGTTCTTGGGGGATTGTAGACGGTGCGACGACGAATCCCAGTCTCATAAAGCAGGCTGTAGACAAGAGGTTTGGCAGAGTATCGATGGAAGACTATATTAAGGAGATACTGAAAACTGTCCCGGGACCTGTGAGTCTTGAAGTAATAGCCTTAAGCGCGGGCGAGATGGTTGAACAGGCTAGACTACTATACGAGAAGTTCAGTCCATACGGCGAGGTCGTGATAAAGATACCTGTGAACCCAAGCATGGGCTTGGAGAAAAACGATTTCGACGGTTTGAAAGCAGTGAGGAAACTTAGTGAAGAAGGCATTCCCACTAACGTCACTCTTGTAATGACGCCTGAGCAAGCGCTCCTCGCCGCGAAGGCTGGAGCAACCTACGTGAGCCCCTTCGCCGGCAGGGTAGACGATTATATTCGCAGCAGGCTTGGAGTAGGTTTCAAGAAAGAAGACTACTTCGACTATGAACTACTGAATAAAATAGCTGAGGAAAAGTTTAGGATGGCTGTGAGAGGCAGGGGCGAATCCGTTTCTGAACTATATATGAATGAGCCTATAAGAAGATTTTTCACAGTAAGCAGGGACAACGGTATTTTAAGCGGAGTAGACCTAGTGAGAAGCATACTAACAATCTTTAGAAATTACGGCTTTAAGACGCAGGTGATAGCGTCAAGTATGAGGAACGCTAGGCAGGTCAGAGAGGTTGCTGAACTAGGTGTTCACGTAGCCACCTTGCCGTTCTACGTGATAAAAGAGATGATTCAACATCCTAAGACGCTTGAAGGAATTAGAAGGTTTACTGAAGACACTGTACCCCCCTACGAGCAGATATTTCGAGGACGAGTGTAACAACCTCTTTGAACCTTTTTCGATTATTTGAAATAGGTTAAACACATAATTAACGAAACATAGTGACATCAGGGCGGAACCCAGTTGCTGTAAGTCTCTAGGTTACTACCGTCTCTAGACACAGTCTTAACCTTGTAATTATCTAGCCATGTACCAGCACGAATGTAGAGAGATGCAACTGGACTAGGCTGCTTGCTCACCCCCACTGAGATGGAGAGACCTACACCATGGAAGCTAACGCTTGCACCAATTGAAAATGAGAAACCGATATCTGTACCGGTTATGTCTAGTTGCCTCTCAATTCCTTGAGGAGTTAAGTAATAGGAAGTCCAGCTTGGGAGAGTACCGCTCCAACTAGAGGAACCCCCCGGAGGAAAATCAATTTGCGCCCCATCATTGCTGGTATCTGCAGCATAGACTTTTTCTACCATAACTGTGCTCTGATACGGAGGCCAGTACCTGATAAAGTAGTATGTAAAGTTAATTTTTAGGGTATAGATTTTCCTTCCAGATACCGGGTTTACTAAAGAAAAAGGATGGTTTAGCGTAACTATGGTACTGCCACCACTATTCCAAGACGAGTATCCACAGCTACTAATTATGAAATACCTCTCCCTACTTTCAACTCTAATTAGAGAACCTTTGGGGTAGGAGAACCTTGCCTCTATGTTGTCCCAGGTTGCGAATTTAAGAACAGTCGTATACGCCCAGCTTGCTTCTTGATAAGGGTGTTTTGGGATTTGGCACGAGTATGACGTAGTTGTTTGTAGTGATGAGCCTACAAGAGTTTTCAAATCCTCTACTCTTCGTGCTTGGGACTCGATCCTTGAAAGGGTTATCTTATTTTGTAGGTAATCTAGTGGATGTCTCATGCTTGCTGGGTTAACGGATAAGGTTAGAGTTCCGATTTCAACGACTTGTCTTCCTGGTTCTTCATATACCTTGTGTGCCACTATCCAGAGATTTACGACGGCATATATTTCCTTACTTTCAACTGCGAGGTTTTCTGCCTCATCTTCTTTAGGAATATTTACGTAGACAAGCTTTCTCGGAAGGCTTAGCCTAGCCTTGTAGGTGCCTACATTATCCGCAAAGCCCTCAGAAAGCTTTCTTGGTCCTCCGTCTGCGAGCTCGAATATAGTTACATAAGCGTTTCCAGCCGGCGCACCCCTATGGTCCTGAATTAAAATGGTTGAATCAAGATACTGAATCTCAGATAATGCACTGGCATAAACACTCCAAACTACCGCCGTCAAAGGATATGTTAAGCCAAGAGCTAAAAGAAGTAAAGTGGCACCAACCAGAGTCGTTTTAAACTTCCTCGCATTCAAATGCCGGCACCTTCTAAGTTACATGTTCATAGAGCTATATATATTTTGCGGTTAAGGACATTTCAGAAACAATTCTAAAATAATTTTCTCCAATGTAAAACCATATATCTATTTTTTCATCAACTAGAAACGTCGAAAAAAGACATGATTTGGCATAATTGAATCAACTAATGACTTCGACAATATTCTTTAGAAATAACTCGTGTATTCTAGTGTCTTCAGTAAGCTCAGGATGAAACGATGTTGCAAAGATATTATTCTCTTTTACAAACACTTTTATATTGCCTAGGGTTGCAAGCACTTCAGTATTATTCCAGACAGACAGTACTACGGGCGCTCTGATAAAGACTGCTTTAAAAGGCTCCCCGCCTATTGAAGGAATTTTGAGAAACAATTCAAAGGATTCCCTCTGCCTGCCGAAGTGGTTCCTCTCCACCTCAGCATCGAGGACTCCTAGCGTTTGCTGACCGGTCTCTCCAAGAACCCTGTCCCTAACCTTCTTAGCAAGAAGTACCAGCCCAGCGCAAGTGCCGAGCACAGGCAGGCCATTACATATTCTCTTCCTTAACTCAGGAAGAAGCCCGTTCCTGTATAAAAGCCCTCCCATAACTGTGCTTTCACCTCCCGGGATTATAATACAGTCAACACTGTTCAATGATTCAGCATTTTTAACGCGCGTAACAACGCATTCTAAGCCCATTTTCCCGCATGCCCTTAGGACAGCTTTCTCATGCTCCTCTATATCGCCCTGTAAGCCGAGTATGCCGATTTTAAGCTTGGTCAAGCGTTAGCACCCCTATCCTGCATCCTAAGCTCTAGCGTTTTAATATCTAGGCCCAGCATGGATTTCTGCTCGTCTACCATCGACTGTGCTTCAGCAACAATCTTAGGATTGTCAAAGTGTGTCACCGCCAGCACTATGGCTTCAGCCCTTTCACGAGGATCTGACGACTTAAAAATCCCTGAGCCTACGAACACGCCGTCGCAGCCAAGCCTCATCATGAGTGCAGCATCGGCTGGAGTGGCTATCCCTCCGGCTGCAAAGTTCACAACCGGCAGACGGCCCAGTTTCGCGACTTCAAGAACAAGATCGTATGAGACTCTTAATTCTCTGGCCTTCTTCATAAGCTCCTGATCGTCGTCGAGTAGTGCAGAAAGACTTCTAATCTGATTCTTAACAAGCCTGAAGTGTTTAATGGCTTCAGAAACATTTCCGGTTCCTGCTTCTCCTTTAGTTCTTATCATTGCCGCGCCCTCCTCTATCCTCCTTAAGGCTTCGCCAAGATCTCTAGCACCGTTTACGAACGGCGTTGTAAAGTCCCATTTCCATACGTGTCGTTCCTCATCGGCAGGAGTCAAGACTTCGGACTCGTCTATCATATCGACTCCTATTGCCTCAAGAACCCTAGCCTCTTCAATATGGCCTATTCTACATTTAGCCATCACGGGGATTGTAACACTGTCCATTATCTCCTCTATTTTTTTCAAACTGGCGGTCCTAGCAACGCCTCCAGCTTTCCTAACGTCGTAGGGAAGCTTGTCCAGAACCATTACTGCAACTGCACCCGCATCCTCAGCTATCTGAGCCTGCTCAACACTCGTAACATCCATTATTACACCATGTTTAAGCATATGTGCAAACCCACGCTTTACTAAAACGCTTCCCTTCAAAACCCTAGTGTTTCCCCATATATTCTCTGTTTCGCCTCTCCCCTTTCTATTGGGATTTGTTGAAATCATCTTAGAGCATACTTAGACCGGAAATGTATAAGTATTGCCCTATATATAGGATAATATTATAATGTTTGACCATGTTCTGAAGTGCACAGGTTGTGGAGCAAAATACGGCTTCAGCCTCGAAAGAAAACTGTGTGACAAGTGTGGAAAAGGCTTGTCATTGGAGATTGAAAAACTCTCGCTAGAGGAAACAGGAGAACCTGGGATATGGCGGTATGCAGGGGTGCTTCCAAATTTGGAAAGCGAGTTCCACATCTCTCTGGGGGAGGGCGATACGTCTCTGCAACTAAGCGGGAGAATTAGGAGAAGAATCGGGGTAGGCGAGCTTTGGATAAAGGATGAGACAGTGGAGCCCACGGGCTCTTATCTTGACAGGAGCTCCGCATTATTCGTGTCAACAGCTTTAAGCCTAGGGTATGGGAAGATACTGACATATTCAACCGGGAACCTTGGAGCTTCGCTGGCAGCATACTCTTCTAAAGCAGGGTTGAAGATGCATGTTAAAGTCAAGCCTACGATAGACCTTGGAAAGCTTTACCAGATGATAATATACGGTGCAGAGGTAAGTGTTGTAGAGTCTTTCAGAGAGAAAAGGAGGGTGAGGGATGCTGCTGTAGCGATGGAATACGATCCTCTTATAAACGAGGCGAAGAAGACAGTGATGCTTGAAGTATTCCTTCAGCTAAACCGGAGTCTACCTGACTACATTATTCTCCCGATGGGGGAGGGCGGGCTGGTTTACGCCACCTTCAAGATGCTGAAAGAACTTGAGAAACTGAGGGTAGTTGGAAAACAAGTTAAGATTGTTGGAGTCCAGCCGGATGAGTGTAAACCGATAGTGAAGGCTTTCGAGAGGGGTGCTGACACTGTTGAGGCTGAGCCTGAGTCGAGAAGCAGGATATTCGATCTAAATGTGGCAAGCCCTAGGTTCGGGGATGCTGCTTTAAAGGCAATAAGAGAGACAAATGGCGTAGCAGTGTCTGTCAGCGAGAAGGAAATTTTCGAAGCCTTAAGCATTTTAGCGGAGGAGGAGGGTATACTTGCGGAGCCTGCTGGAAGCCTCCCCCTAGCAGGGTTGATGAAGCTTGTTAGAGACGGGGAGATAGATAGGGATTCAAGCGTTGTCTGCGTAGTCACTGGAAGCGGGCTTAAGGATCCTAAGGTGATGAAGGAAATAGCCTATAGGAAGTCCAGTCTAGGCATGCTCATAGAGGAGTTGAGCGGGGGCTTTAGGCTAAGCCCGACTAAGACAGCTATACTCAGGCTTCTTTCGGAGAAAGAGATGTATGGTTACCAGATTTGGAAGTGGCTGAGGGAGAAGTATGGTATTCACGTAAGGATACCAACTGTGTACCAGCACTTGGACGAGCTTGTTAAGAAAGGCTATGTTAGGAAAAGAGGCTCCAAGACCGTTATGGGTAGGAGGAGAGAGTATTACTCGCTGACTGAGAGGGGGGAGGCGCTCGTCTAAAGACTCATGGGCACGTATTTTATCTTTAAATCGTTACTCCTCCAATGGAAGACTGGAACGTTCCTACGCAGTCTCCTAAACTTCTCACTTAAAGAATGCACTACGATAGGGAGAACTATTGTGGCGTCGGCGTAGCACTGTGTCTTCTGAGCTCTGGGACCGATTTTACCCCAGCTCTGACCCTCTTCTAAAGTGCATCCTGATAAACCTCCCCACTGCGGCATGTCTGTAGAGATTTGGATTGCGTAACTGTGGCTCTTGTCACGCCGGGTTTGATAGCTCGCTATGACAGCAGTCTGCTGGATAAAGTTCTTAGGCACTCCGCCACCTATGTAAATCACTCCTGTTTGCTTCGCCCTCTCCGTTATCCTGGAGCTCTCGTCAACGTCTTTCAAATAGTCTACGATAATCCTCTTCTTCTTGAGAACAACCTTTTTACCGTCAACGCTCACAACCTTCTCCCTCCTGTTTGAGAACATTATGGAGAAGCCTAGAGAACTATCTCCGAAGGCTGGGCAGAAAATCGGGACACCGTTTTCATACGCGCTTACCAAAATAGATTCCTTATCCTTAGCATGCTCTCTTAGAAACTTCCCCAGCAAATACAATACTTCCCGGGAGGAATAGGGATAGTCATCCCTAAGGGTTCGCGCAAAATACTTCTCTATCCACAAGTCTGTCTCGTAAAACTTCTTCTCATTAGCGAAAACATCATATATTCTGTCTACTTTCTCTCTCCTAAGCTTAACGTCGTCTATCAAATGGGTTCCAACGTAGTGCTTGCCACCGAGTGCTTCGAAAAGATCATGGTACAGGTTTGCACCCGTTGAAACTACGACGTCGACCATCCTTCTTTGAATAAGGTATGATACTATTCTCCTCATCCCGGCTGGAACCATTGCGCCAGCCAGTCCCAGCCATATCACGATGTTCTTTTTCCTAAGCATTCTAGACCATACTTGAACAACTTCACCAACCTTTCTCCCCTGAAAGCCTGTGAGAAGCATCTCGTCGGTCAGACGGCTTATTTTTTTATCTGCCTCAACCTCGATCGGATCCGTAGGAAGCTTTAGAAGCTTCTTCATCGCTTCCAATAATTGGTTTTTTAATTTAAGTTTTACTAATTTGGGGGGCACGCAGCCCTATTCTCCAAGGTCAACTTCAACGTTGACGCTAGTTACTCCGCTCGGTTGAAACGGTACGACGTCCCCGGGAGCAGGCTTACCGTCTACCTTGAGCGAAACCTTGTTACCCTTGCCAACTCGTTTGACAACGATGTTGTAAGTAACGCCGCGGAAAACCCTCTTAGCCTTGAAACCACTCCAAGACTCAGGTATGCAGGGAGCTATTTTCAAACCTTCGAATGTTGGGCGTATACCAAGGATCCACTGCGTTGCTGCAACATATGCCCAAGAGGCTGTTCCAGTAAGCCAAGAGTTTCTCGCACGCCCGTATTCAGGATGCTCCGGCGCAGCCACGTTCTGAGAGTAGACGTACGGTTCTGTTTTCAGCGTATCCATGTCTCTCCGCGCGAGGGGAAGTATCTGGCGGTAAAGCCTGTAGGCCAAGTCGCCCAGCCCAAGCTTGGCAGCAGCCACTATTGCCCAAGTGTTCGCATGGTTGAATATTCCACCGTTCTCCTTAAGGCCCGGCGGGTATGTCACTGTTCCGCCGAAACGCCTCAGGTTTTCCGAGTCGACAGAATCCTCATCCGTCTTCTTGCTGTTGAAAGGGTCTCTCATCAGCCTAATTCCAAGAGGAGTGTTGAGCATTCTTATTGCGCTCTCAAGCGCTTTCAAAGCCTTCTCGTAGTCTCCGAGCTCAGCTATAGCGGCCCAAGCCTGCGGTATTAGGCTTATCCAATGATACTTCTCGCCTTTAACACCTACTGGCTTACCCTCATCGTCGTAAGCCCTCGCATACCATTCTCCGTCCCACGCAACTCTGTTTATCGTATCAGCCATGTCGCGGTGGAACTTCTCAAAGTCCCTCGCCTTCTTCGAATCCCCGCGGGCCCTGCAGAGATCAGCCAAATCCAGCATGGCCCTGCAGAAAAGCATCCCTGTCCAGACACTCTCAGCCTTCTCCAAGCCATGGTCAAGGTTCATCGTGTCATCCCAGTCTGCGAACCCTATCAGGGGAAGACCATGCGCACCGCGTTTCCTCAGCGTGAATTCAACAGCCCTCATCATATGCTCCCAAATAGTCTCCTCCTTTTTATCATCCTGATAGGGAAGCTTCTCATCGAGGAGCTTGAAATCACCTGTTTCCCTAAGGTAGTTGCAGGTCGCTATTATCAGCCAAAGATGGTCGTCGCTGAACCATTGCGGTTTCTCAGGGGATTCTGCAGCATGTCCGGGACCACCCTCGCCCGTGAGGGGGAATACTTGGTGCCAAGTATGCCCGTCTTTAAATTGGAGCTTCCATAGCATTTTCAGAACACTTTGAGCATGTTGAGGATCATTGTGAACAGTTCCCAGAGTATCTTGGGCGGAGTCGCGCGTACCCATTCCCCTGCCTAGGCCGGTGTCGTAGAGGGATACGAACCTGGACCAGAACAGGTTTGCTCGACACTGTATCGCGTTCCAGAAGTTTATCATCGCATTCATGTCTTGATCGGGTGTCTCGACAGTAAGCTTTCCGAGATACTCGTTCCAATTCCTACAGAGTTCTTCAAAAGCATTCTTAACGTTTTCAGCATTACTATAGTATTCCACAGTCTTGGGTATTAGGCTAGGATTATCCGTTATCCCCAGCACGTAGACAATAATCTTCTCCTCGCCCGGTTTCAACTCTATGAAGTGGCTTAGCGAGGCAATGTTGTTGCCCCTCGACGCCTTGCTGAATCCAGACCTTCCGTTCACAACCACTTCCGGTTTAGAGAGGTCGTTGTAAGCCCCTACGAATACTTCCCTGCTAGTATCGTATCCATCTGGGGGGATACTGCTTGCGAAGAAGGTTTTAGTAGGACGGAACTGGACTCCTGTCACGATTATGCCGTTCCTGTAGGAGCTTGAAACTATCTGCTGCCCCCAGTCCAAGTTCGTCTGATCCATGTATGCGTCCCAGTAGGAGAGCTCCTCATACGTCCACACTTTTAGCCTCCTGACGTTTTCACTCTTGTTTCTCAAACGTAGAACATGAAGCTCGACAGGACATTCTGCATGGGGAGGATTCGGGGGTACGAAGTAGAGGATTGATGCCTCGATGCCTCGATACCTACTGCTTATCCGCGTGTAGCCGGGTCCATGCCGACATTCATACCACTCGAGCTCCTTCTTAACCGGCTGCCAAGTAGGACTCCAGAATTCCCTCGTGTCCTCATCCCTCAAGTAAACGTAGTGCCCAGGCTGGTCGACAGGGATAGAGTTATAACGGTACCTGGTGACACGGCGGTTCCTAGGGTCGCGGTCAAAAGAGTATCCTCCGCCAGTGTTTGAAACTATCCCGCCGTAACCCCCTTGACCTATGTAGTTAATCCAGGGGGTAGGAGTATCTGGCCTAGTTATAACATACTCGCCCGTTCTCTTATCGAAGTAGCCGTAGGGGAGGAGCGTTATAGGGGACTCGTAGAAAACATTGTTGAAAACCTTGTTAGCCTCCTGAACACCCGGAAAGGGAAGGAGTGAAAAGACCTCTAAGCCGACAAGCCTCTTAGCAATCGTTGAAAGAGAATTGCTGTGGTGCCAATTCAAGACCCTAAGGCGATCCTCTAGAGTAGCTAGTGATAAAACCTTTGAGGAACCTTTAGAATATTCTTCTCTGGATCCGGTTGTTTCCTCAGCAGGCCTGACTCTGACGAGATTTCCACTCCTATCCCTGACCACAACAACCCGTACTGTTCTAACAACCCTATTCTTCTTGAAGAAATCTACTCGAAGAACAGCCGTGTCACCGCGGTCTGCTTCAACAATAGCCTGGGCATTATCAGAAAAATCGGGTGCCACACGTTTTAGAAACTCGCTAACCCTTAAAGCATCCTCCCTGCTCCAAACAACCGCCGGACCCTCAGACATGCTGAGATTAGATACAAAAACAGGTATATAAACTAGATTCTTGATAATCCTGCAGTTACAGCCTGTTATTTTTAAAAAGTTGGAAAAACGATTAATACTTTAATTCTGCATGGATTCGTCGCATCCATTCGCTGATCTTAATCTTCTGGGGACACTTCTCCTCGCAAGACCTACATCCCACGCATGCACTCGCCCGCTTCTCAACCGGAATATTATTGTTGTATGCCCATTTGCTCGCACCCATAGAGTTGTATGCGACACCATTGTTGTAAACCTCGAAGTTCCAAGGTATATCTACGCCGTTTGGACACGGCATACAGTAGCCACATTTTGTGCATGGGATCGGACGAAGTTTCTTATATGCGGCATGTACTCTTGCAACCAGCTTAAGGTCCTCCTCCGTAAGCAATCCTACTCCAGACCTTGAGGCAAACTCTATGTTCTGCTTAACCTGCTCCAGTGTGCTCATACCGCTTAGGACCACAGAGACCTCAGGCTTGTTCCATAGCCACTGGAGCGCCATCTCCACAGGATTCCTACCAGCCTCATCCCAGATCTGTTTCACAGCCGGAGGCGGGTTTGCTAAGGCCCCTCCTAAGAGAGGCTCCATTATCACTACTGCAAGCCCCTTTCCAGCAGCGTATTTCAGCCCCTTCGTCCCAGCTTGAACCTCCTCGTTCTCATAATTATACTGTATCTGGCATAGAGTCCACTTGTCGTAAGCATCGATTATCTCCTTGAAAACCTGGAACTCGTCGTGGAAGCTGAAGCCCAAGTATTTTATCTTATCCTCGGAAACAACTCTTTCCGCCCAGTCGAAAACATCTAGTTTTCTAATCTTAAGCCAACTGTCCTTATTCAAAGCATGGAGAAGATAAAAATCCACGTAATCTGTCTGAAGCTTCTTAAGCTGCTCGTTGAAAATCCTATCCATGTCCTCCTTGGAATTGATGAGCCAAATCGGCATTTTCGTAGCCAGCCTAACTCTCTCCCTATACTCTTCTGCCAGAGCCTTGCCGACAACTATTTCACCGTTGCCACCATGATAGGGGTAAGCGGTATCAACATAATTAACACCATGATCTATAGCATACCTTATCATCCTTATTGCCTCAGGCTCGTTAACCCTAGAGTTGTCGCCGCCGATCGTTGGAAGCCTCATCGCTCCGAAGCCTAATGCTGAAACCTGCCAATCCAGTTTTCCAAATCTCCTATACTTCATTTTACGCAAAGCAGTTAAATATCTCTTTTTTAAGAATTTTAAGAAAAAATTCTAAGGGATATTTATGGGAAAGATAAGAAGGTTCTTATACGGCTCGGAGAAACAAGGTAAAAACAGCGTTGCAAGAGAATGAAAGACCTAGAGCTCGCTAAGAATTTGCTTAAAGAAAACGCGTTAAGCCTAGCGATAGTTAAAGCAGGCAGATTACTGTATGGGACGAGAGAACACAGTATGATTGGAATGGTAAAGGCTATAGAAAGCCATGGTGCAGAATTAATAGGGGCTTCAGTAGCTGACAGGGTTGTGGGGAAGGCGGCAGCGATGCTATGCAGATACGCTGGAGTAGCTGAAGTCTATGCCCATGTGATAAGTGAAAAAGGCTTGAGAGCGTTAAAGGAAGGCGGAACGAAAGTCGAGTATTTTAAAATAGTTCCAGAGATACTGGATAGAAACGGGAGAGAAACCTGTCCTTTTGAAAAACTTGTCGCCAATTGCGGAAGCGAGGAGGAATGCTATAAGAGGATAAAGGAATACTTCGATTCAACACAATAGAAACTACGTTTTTGGAAGGTTTAGGAGGAAGCTTTAGATATTGCCGATATAATGTTAACATGAGCCCTTGCAATTTCCCCAAGCCTATCCATTGCTTCGCTAAGCCTGCCGCTCCAGACTTCCTTCAGACTCCCCTTGTCGTCTTCAACCACGTGGAACACGGATTCCTCGACATTAGCTACATAAACCCCGTCACTATCCTTCTTGAAGGGAAGTACGACCACCACCCTCTGCTCTTTAGAGAAACGGCCTTTCTTCACGATGAACGTTGCCGAGAGTTCACATAGGTTCCGTTCCTTGTCTGGAAAGGTTAGAAGTGCCCCGCCGGCTTTAACATCTTTGTCCATGCTTACTGACCTAAGGTTTTCCTCGTACAGCCTGTTAAGCGAGTCTATTTCCCTCAGTCTTATCATGGCCATCGCGTCCACCGTTGGTTAGCATCTTTCAGTAAGAGCCGTATATTAACATTACGCAGCCTTACTAAAGCACTGTCGCCTATAAGCAATGTTTCAGTCCCGCGTCACTCCTTAGCGCTCATGAATATGTTTAACACGTCGTCCCTACTAAGTTTCACAAAGTTTCCTATCCTAGACCTCCCGTTGTCAGTGCATCTCGACGCCATTTCCTCAAGCCTATCGTCCGGGATACCAAGCTCCCTGAGCGTTGTCGGAAGCCCTATTTGCTTGAAAAAGGCCCTTAGCCTCTCTATGCCTTCAAGTGAAACCCTCTCAGGGCTTTCTAAATCCGGCTCAACATTCCAGACCCTGACGGCGAATCGCACGAATATATCTACGCGATGCTTATACACGTATCTCATCCAGTTTGGGAAAAGCACTGCTAGGCCGGCACCGTGCGGCACGTCGTAGAGACCGCTTAACTCGTGCTCCATTATGTGCGTAGCCCAGTCTCCTATTCTCCCTGTCCCAAGAATATCGTTGTGCGCAACAGTGCTGGCCCACATTATTTCGGCGCGAGCATCATAGTTATTCGGCTCCTTGATTGCTATCGGAGCATTCTTAATCAGCGTCTTCAGAGTTGCTTCGCAAAGCCTATCCGTAAGGTCCACGTGGCGCACGTTAGTGAAATATCTCTCCATCACGTGAGCCATGATATCGGCTACTCCGCAAGCAGTCTGGTAAGGCGGTACTGTAAACGTTACCTCAGGGTTCATTATAGCGAATCTTGGGCGTATAAGCTCAGTGGTTATTGAGAGCTTACGCCAGTCTTCCTCGTTGGTTATGACTGAGCTGGGGCTGGCCTCGCTGCCTGCGCCGGGTATAGTAAGCACGACCCCGATTGGCAAGGCCTCCTTAGGCTCGGCTCTACGAGCGTAGAAATCCCATACATCACCCTCATAGGGTACGCCGACTGCTATCGCCTTAGCAGAGTCTATGACACTGCCCCCTCCGACAGCAAGTATGAAATCTATCTTTTCTCCCCTACATATTTCTATACCCTTCTTGACGAGGCTTAGGCGAGGATTAGGCTTAACTCCAGGAAGCTCGATGAATTCGATACCCGCCTCCTTTAAGGATTGAACCACCCTGTCGTAAAGCCCTATTCTCTTAATGCTTCCACCGCCGTAGTGGAGAAGTATCCTCTTGCTATGCTTTCCCACTTCCTCTCCAACTTTTTTCTCAACACCCCTTCCAAATATTATCTTAGTCGGACACTGAAACTCGAAATCCTCCATGTTATTGGATGACTATTAGGATGGATTTAATCTTTGCGATGTGGTAGCATTCGGCTTCCCCAACTATTTTGACTACATGGCTGGATTGTTGAAAGACTTCTTCGACAGGGCTTGGAGCGTAAGGGAGAAGATCGCGGGGAAACCTGCGACGACAATTCAAGCGACTCAGCACTGTTAAGCATAGAAAGGATTTTCCCAGCTTTCAAAAAAGCTGCAGAAGGAGTTGTCTGGGGTCTTAGGAGAAAACTAGCCTTTTAGCAAAAATAGACGAATACTAGGTTTTTCAATAAACCCATGGAGCGCTGAGAACAAACTATTTAACGTTGATTAGCATCCTTTCTCATAGAATTGTTACAGCAGAGTATGCAATAATTAGCGATTTCAGCAGGGGTTTTCCATTCTGCGCACCCCAGTTAAAAATTAGCGCTCTTACTCCAAGTTTTTAAAGGCGTTTGACCAAAACGTGAACAGGTCTTGTCCATAAGCTTCGAATATTTCCCGATAGTCATGCCCCGCACCTTTTACCATAACAAATATGTGCTCGATATTTAGCTTTTTCAACCACTCATGATACTCTTGTAAAGTAGGTAGTAAACGCGAATCGTATTCGCCACATAGTATTCTTATTTTTATTTTTTCTTCATTCAGCGTCTTCGCATTAAGTTCCATGGACCGACCTCTTCATAATAGTTTTGATCACCGTTAAAAGTGTAATACGTACGATATACAGGTTCTTCACTCAAATTACGTAGTATGCTGGGCGCTATTGCAGAGATGGCGCCGAATAGGTTTGGAAACTTGAGGCCCAAATGTAGAGCCCCAAATCCACCCATTGAATGACCTTCTATGCCACGTCCCTCTTTTCGAGCTATTGTACGATATTTAATATCAATATGTGGGATTAGATTCTTAATGATTACTTGCTCTATAGGCAGCTTACCGTCTTTAGAGTCTACGTACCATCCAACAGGCAGTGCTTGAGGGAGAACGATAATTGCTTCTGGCATTAAGTTAGCCCTTATGGCTGTATCGTATTTTTGAACCGCCCATGCTCCCTGCCTTGCGCTTTGAAAACCTGCGTGAAGCCAATAGATTACTGGGTAACGCTTTGAATCATTTTGCTCATAGCTTGGTGGTAGATATATCAGGTAGCTGCCTTGAGTATTAGCTCCCCGAGCCGGCGTTGGATAAAGGCAATACCTTGTACCAGGCGGTTCTTCAGTAATCGGATCTATCCATTGGGCTAGTAGTTCTGCAATGGTTTCAGGCGAGGGCGGCTCTGATACGGGAGATGTAGTCCTACACATCAAGACTCGGTTCTTAGCAAGGAATATAAAATCTGCTATCCTAAAAACAGGCTTGAAAAAGCCAGTTTTATGCCTAATCTATAATAGCTTTAAAGAGAATATTAGGAGTTCTCTCGCCCACTATCTCGTCTATTTGCTACATCTGATCCTTGCTTAAAGGCCCGAAGCCCATTGCTCCCGCATTCTCCTCAACCTGCTTCACTGTTTTGAAACACCTCATCCACTCCGGTTCCTTACCTCTCACGTTGTTCAAGGGAAGACGTTGTAAGGCTTGACCTGACTAGAATTGTTTATGCTTCTCACTAGGCGGTATAAGCGCGTTTAAAACTGGCTCAATCCACTTGTTGTTCGGAATATCGTAGAGTATGAAGTCGCTGTCGAACTGCCAGTATGCCCAGCTCCAGCCCATTTCCTCAGCCAATCTGGCAACGAAGCTGAGGTATCTTACACGCGAATCCATATCAGCCTTATCATAAACACCAAACTCGCCTAGGAAAACCGGCCTTCCATGCTTCTTCGACCATGCCTGGGCCCTCTTGAAGTCGTTTTCAATAGCCTGCTTCTCCTCCGCAGTACCTCTCCACTCAACCCCAACCTTGTCCTCCCGACCAGCCCATTTAGCACCCTGATGAGTAAAATCCATAGGACTGTAGTAGTGTATTGTAACTATTATATTCTCGTCTTCTTCTGGAAGCTTGAGCTCATCCAGGTGATCGATAGTGTTCCAATACGCTGGTCCTATTATAACAGTCCTATCCGGATTCGTTCTGCGCACGATGTTAAGCGCCTCCATATAGAGCTTGTTCCAAAGCTCGGGTGTGAGCTCCCCATTGGGCTCGTTTAAAAGCTCGAAGAACACTTCATTTGGATGATTGCTGTAACGTTTTCCAACTTGTTTCCAAAACGCTAGAAAATTATCTCTATTACCTAAGGGGTCTCTACCCATAGCTACGAACTCGTGGAAGTCCAGTATGGCTGCAAGTTTGTTTTTAAGAGATTGCTCCACAGCCCAATCTAAGATTTCCAGCCATTCATTAGAGATTTCGCCTCCAGTGCTCATAGCCCCGTCTCGAAACGGATGGAGCGCAATGCGTACACTGTTAAACCCAGCACTCTTTATCAGTCTGAAGTGCTCATCTCTCATCCTCGCCATGGATCTTTTTCTCCAAATTGGGTCGTAGCCTAATATGTTTACACCCCTACCCAGCAGTTTATTCTGCTTGAAAGCGTCCATGAGCAACTCACTTATTCTCTGCAGATTTAAACCTTTCAGAATTAATCATTCAACTCTGAAGGCTCTGTAAGAGGAGGGTTGTAGATATACTTGGAACACGGTTTCACGGTTTCTTTCAAAACCATTAAATACTTCTTCCGAGATGAGTTCACGCAACCTCAAACCCTTGCCCTTAATGGCAATATTGACTGCAGAAGTATGAGTTAGGAAGGAATGCAGTATGAACGTGTCATTATCGTATAAGAAAATGCAGATTCGGCTTGGTCCTTCAAGATTTATTTTCAGATTCTTCGAGAAGGCTCTCCTAACAGTGTTTAAGACTTGGGGTGGAAGATGGTATAGGTCATTAAAGTTATCGGGTATTGTAAGGATGTAAAGCACTCCCTTACCGTAGTTCGTACCCATTAATAAGGGGCACCCATTCCCCTTACTTAAGCACGTAACGATCTCCCAAGCGTCGTTAGTAGGATATTTGAGGTGTGGAACGAGTATTTCCACATCCGAGTGATAAACATCTCTTAAAGGGAAGAACTCGGAGAAATCTTTAACAAGTATTTTTCCACTAGTATACTCAACTTCCACGAGTTCTCTGCTCACTTCATTCTGCATCGCTTTTACGAAGCCGGATGTGATTACAACGTCCCCACCATTAATAAGATGTTTTTTAATCTTCTCGATTATCTCCCCGTCAAACTTAGCGCACTCCGTTAGAAACACGGTTTCGTTTTCCTCAGGGAACCTTGGTGTAAGCTCGATAGGAATGCCGAGCATACCTATGTAGTTGTGAAGAAAATCCTCTCCAGAGGAATTGAATGGCTTATAGCTTTTAACACCATAGGGCTGGCCAAGCTTTCCAATAAGCAGATCCATATCTTCGAAGACTTTCCCAACTGTGGGCGCGACACTGCTTGTAGGCATGCTTACTCCATTCTGTTTAATAGACTCGAGTAATGACCCGTAGCAGAAAAGCGTCACTTCCCTCGCCTTTGCAAAAATTGTTAGCCTAATCTGCTCTATATAACGGTCAAGAGTCCTCCTCATATAAGGGTCTATCCAGCCACCGCCGTTTCCACCAGGCTTAACATTCTCCAAATACCGCATTATGGAATAGCTCTGGTATTCTTGTAGATGTTGGTGAGTATACTCCGGATCTCTTGTCTCCGTCCCTGTGTAGATCATGTAGAAAAGCTTAGATTCGAAATCCAAGCTGTAGCCTAGATAATGATAGTGATCATACCAGTTCGGATACTTGATGATTAATTTTACGTTTGGATTTACTTCCCTAGCAGTTTTAACCACTATGTTTTCAGCAACATCCTCCATAAGTCTTAAACGGTACTCCGTCCAGCTCCTGCTACCTTTAGCTTTGATGCATTCTTCACACTTGCAGTTAATGAAGAAGAAATCATCAAAGATAATCTCGTTGAAAAGTTCAGCTGTGAGCTTAACTACTTCTCTAAGCTTCTCTCTGTCCCTAGGCTTTGAGTAGCATAATGATTGAAAACTGAAGCCACCGCTCACGTATGTAGCTATTCCCCCTGATGTTTCGACACCCTTATCCTGAAAGAAGTCCTTAACCCTGCGTATTAGATCCTTGCTGACTAAAACATTATCCCTGAACGTCTCGAGATAAACTTTGCTGAAAGCAATGCTTCTTTTTAAAACGTTGAAGCTTTCCTCTAACCATTTTGAATCGTTCATTCTAACGATGTCGTGCGCAGTACAGTAGACTGCAACCCTAAAATTCCGATATTTCTCTCCGGGAACCATAAGTTTTTGAGAAAAGCCACGTACTTATCCTTTTAAACCCCCTCGTAAAAATTTTTAGCACCAGTATTGTTCAGAACCGGCTTATGGTTTGCTAAAAAGAGTTTATTTCCATTTAATTCCCAAGAAATACTAAAAAATAGGCCTGTAAAGCATAAGCAGAATGCGGCGCTTCAAAATAGTGATTGTAATCCTCGTTTCACTATGCATCATCCCAGTCTGTTTTTCCAGTGTTCTTGGAGAAATACCTACAGTATTTACACCTATCAATCGATCCGGAGACGCTGCCAGTGGTTTAGGAATGCGCAGGGGAATCAATATTGGAAACGCTCTAGAAGCCCCTCAAGAGGGGGTCTGGGGAGTTTACATCGAAGACGATTATTTCCGCATAATAAAGGAGGCTGGCTTCGATACTGTCAGGATCCCCATAAGATGGTCAGCCCATGCGGAAAGCTACCCACCATACAGGATTTATGACGATTTCCTTCAGAGAGTAGACCATGTTGTTAGCAAGGCTTTAGAACAGAACCTAATTACCGTAATAAACGTTCACCATTATGAAGAGATAATGTATGATCCTGAGGCTCATAGAGAACGGTTCATAGCCATTTGGAGACAGATAGCTGAACATTACAAGGATTATCCTGAGACGCTTTACTTCGAGCTGCTTAACGAGCCTTCGTACAACCTAGTCGACAGGATTTGGAACGAGCTTGTTGAGGAAACCGTCAAAGTAATAAGAGAAAGCAATCCTACGAGGAAGATAATCATTGGGCCTACGCGTTGGAACAGCGTCTATAAGCTTGAGGCCCTTAAGCTACCTGATGATGAGAACATAATAGTAACGTTCCACTTCTACACCCCGTTCGAGTTTACTCATCAGGGAGCTGAATGGGTAAGCCCTTCTCCCCCAATCGGGAGGAAGTGGATTGGAACGGAAGGCGAGAAGAAGCAAATAAGAGACGAGCTGGATATTGCTGTTAAATGGGCTAGGAAACACGGCAATATCACTCTATTCATGGGAGAGTTCGGAGCCTACAGTAAGGCGGACATGGATTCCAGAATAAGGTGGACATCATTCGTAGTCAAAGAAGCTGAGAAGAGAGGCATAGCATGGTGCTACTGGGAGTTCTGCTCAGGCTTCGGCGCTTACGATCCTGTCACTGGAAGGTGGAGAGAAGGGCTTTTGAACGCGCTAGTCTCAAGCAAGCATTATGTTTCTGTCGAAACCGATGCTGGAAGCATCCTTGGAGCAGGATGGTATGAAGAAGGGTCTTACGCCACCATAAGGGTCGTTGAGACCAGCATAGGTTTTCCGGTTACGAGCGTTTTCGACCATTTTGAAGGACTGAGGCCTGAAGACCGGCTTATCGACACGGGAGTTGTTGAGCTCTATGTAGATGGGCCTAGAGTGATAAAAGCCGTCTGGAGGAAAGATTATACTCTATTGCTGGGCACGGTTGCTGCAGTATGCGTTATCGCGGTTGTTGCAGTATTCCTCTACAGGAGCCGTGTCAAGACAAAGTAGGCCTTAAAATGGCTTAAAAATATTAGAAACGTTGGAGAACAGGAAAGGATAGTTTATTGTTGAGTATTCGAATTGATCTTCTGAATTATTTCTTCAAGCATGTCTTCATTAAAGGCCCCCCTGCTGAAAACTATTAGAGCTCGCAACGGCACGTACTTAACCCTATCTATGAGTGTTTTGAACTCTTCCTCAGGGACCTTAAGAAATTCCTGAATAACTGATTTCAATACTTCCGATGCCTTAGCATCTTCCATAACGTCGCCGATAGTAGAATTCCTGTGAAACCTCCTCCGCACTAGGGTTGTTGATTTTACGTAAACCCTGTCCCTTAACACTATGTCTCTTGAAGACTTCCCCACAAGTATTTCAAACTCCCCGCTTTCCACACGCCAATCCTTTATTTCTTCATCATAGTAGGCAAATGCTCTCTTATCCAGTAGGAATACAATCTCCTTCTCCTCCCCCGGCTTCAACTCTACTTTCTCAAACCCCTTGAGCTCTTTATCCGGCCTTATTCTACTGCTCTCCAAATCCCGGACGTAAAGTTGAACAACCTCCTTCCCAAGTATTTCTCCAGTATTCTTTACCCTCACACTGACTCTTAGAACATCCTGATCAGTCATTTCCTTCTTATCCAGTGAGAGACCGGAGTATTCGAATGTAGTGTAGCTTAAACCGTGTCCGAATGGGAAGAGAACATCCATCTCCTTCTTATCGTAGTATCTGTAGCCAACAAAAATTCCCTCCCGGTACTCTACCCTATCATCCTCTCCGGGAAAGTTCAAGTATGAAGGGTTATCGCTAAGCTTCTTCGGAAAGGTTTCAGGCAGTCTACCGGAGGGGTTGACTACGCCGAATAACACGTCGGCAACAGCTCCTCCCCAAGCCTGCCCTCCTAGATACGTTTCCAAGACTGCTTTAACACTATCGATCCAAGGCATCTCCACCGGTGCACCGTTAGACAGTACTACCACAATGTTTCTCTGAACCTTAGAAACCTCCTCCAGTAGCCTATTATGGTTCTCAGGCAATTTCATATGGGGCCTGTCGTAACCTTCTGATTCGTATGCCTCAGGGAGGCCGATGAAAACTATTGCAACATCTGCTTCTTCAGCGGTCTTCCTAGCCTCCTCCAAAAGAACGCCGTCAACCTCGTCGCTGTCAAGCCTATACCCTTCAGCATAAAGAAGCCTCGCCCGGTTTCCGACAATCCTCAATATCTCGTCATAAGCATTATCCAGTATCGTTGGATTAACACGGGAGCTTCCCATACCTTGGTACCTTGGCTTCTTAGCGAAGGCTCCGATAATCGCAATAGTACCCTCCGCCTTCAGGGGTAGAATACTGTCCTCGTTCTTGAGGAGGACAAAACACTCTCTTGCAATTTCCCTCGCCAACTTATGGTGAGCAGCCTTATCAAACTTAAAGCCCTCTTTCCTGTTCCTCACAGCCTTAAATACGGTTCTCAAAATTCTCTCCACAGTCCTGTCTAAAACTTCTTCCGGAACCTCCCCCTTCTTAACGGCTTCAACAATCCTCCTATCTCCGAAACCACCGTCGTAGGGCATTTGGAGGTCAAGGCCCGCGGTCAAGCTCTTCACCCTATCGTTTACTGCACCCCAATCCGAGATTACAATACCCTCGAAACCCCATTCACTTCTCAGCACATCGCTTAGAATATACTTGTTTTCAGAACAGTACTCTCCATTCACCTTGTTGTACGCAGCCATAACTGCCCACGGCTTACCCTCTTTCACAGCCTTCTCGAAGCTAGCCAAGTATATTTCCCTCAGCGTCCTCTCGTCTATCACAGCGTTGACAGTTAGCCTTCTATGCTCTTGGTTGTTGGCGCAAAAATGCTTTATGCAGGCTCCCACACCCTGACTCTGAACACCCTTTATGAAATGCAGAGCCATCTCCGACGATAAGAATGGGTCTTCAGAGTAGTATTCGAAATTCCTGCCACAGAGGGGAGACCTCTTTATATTAACTCCAGGTGCGAGCAGGATCGAAACACCTTCCGCCTGACATTCTTCACCGATTGCTTTACCAACATTCTCCACAAGCTTCCTATCCCAAGACGCTGCAAGCGTTACTTCAGCAGGGAAACATGTGGCAGGTGCGCTTTCCCAAGAGCCTTCATTGACATTCCTAAGACCGTGAGGACCATCGTTCATTTTTATCGACGGGATTCCCAATCTATCCACCGGCTTAGTATGCCAGAAGCCTGAGCCCGAGCACAGTGAAGCCTTCTCCTCAAGCGTCATCTGAGAGATCAGCTTCCTAACATCAACCTCCATTTTTAATCGAGTAGAGCTTTCACCTGAAACTTATTTATGTTTTATAATGGGAAATAATGGGGCGATTATTGAGAAAACAGGCTTTACACAATCTCGGTGAACCAAGGTTCTTAATTAAATTAAAGATTTAATTTAATTTCGGAAATACAGCAGTTTCAAATGATTCATGATACCGGAAGAGACGTATAGGACATCAGAAAAAGTTATTTTACTGTCCGCAACCTGCTTCCGATGGAACCAGCTTCTCCCTCAAGCTCCTCTTCCTTCTGAAGCTTCAGTAGTCTCATAGCGTACGCTAAGCTTACTTTCCTAATATCCAGCTTAAACTTAGCTAGTGTTTTTGACAATAATATAGTCCTGTCTCTAAGTCTTAACCTAAGGACTATCATTGTTTCCTAAGTATTTCGATTCGAAAAATTTTCATCAAGCCTAGGTAATAATGTTTAGCAACATGCCTTTCTCGACCGAGGGTCGAAGAAAATAACTAGTAGAAAAGTATTTTAAACAGTTAAAACACCTGCAGCTCTAAGTAACAGGGTGAGGACTATGGATAACAAAGAAGAGGCGGAAGGTGTTTCGGATGAGACTAACCAACATTCTCGGAAACAGATGCGCAGCCACAGCCTTATTTGCAGCAAGCTCTCCACCGCGTCGCCCATCGATAAACACGCCTCGTAAGAAAACAGGTTTCAGAGATTTTATCGTTAATCTGAAGCAGTCTTTAATGGCATATGCCTTCAATATTTTCGGAATCGTTGCGGGCACGGTTGTTGCTTACTTCCTAGGGATTTTCCAAATGTTTCCATGGGCTTTCATCGCCTACCCTCCGATCTTGAGTGCAAGGGGCGTTATAGGAGGATTGTTCTGCGGCCGCCTAAGCACCGGGTTGCATCTCGGAACCATACGGCCAAGCTTTTTAAAAAACACTAGGAGCTTTTACCTATTGTTTAATGCAATCGTTGTCTTGACTTTTGAAGCAAGCGTTTTAATGGGGTTGGTCGCTGCAACTCTATTCGCTTGGTCCCGCGGCTGTTTGAATACCGATTTCCTTAACATTCTTATCGTAGTGGTGTCGACAATGACTATGTCGATAGTCGTCATATCTCCACTCGCAATGACAACTGCCTTCCTCTCTTTCAAACATGGTCTGGACCCAGATATTGTATTGTATCCCGTAGAATCCACGATAGCGGATCTACTAATAACCTTCCTTTACGTTATGACGCTGAATGTTTTCGCCTTCAGCGATTCTACTGGGAAATGCTTGCTAATCCTCGTAAGCTTAACACTACTATTTTACACAACGTATTCCATTATTAGGAATTTTAGAGAGGAGGAATTCGTGGAAACCTTAAAGGAGGCTTTTCTCACAATAGTCCTAGTCTCTTTCATCATAAACGTAGCCGGGTCGACTTTTGGAGAAATAGCTGAAAAAGTCAAAGAGAGGAGAGAAATATACACTGTCTACCCAGCCCTTATAGATACTATCGGCGATGTCGGATCAATCGTTGGTTCAACTCTTACTACGAAGCTTGCATTAGGTGTCTTAAAACCCTCTTTCTCATCGATAAGGAATCATCATTTAGAGATTCTTGGAGCGTGGATGGCTTCTATAATCATGTACTGCATTTACTCAGCGTTATCTTTAACAATCCAAGGGGCATTTGCTCTCAATAGCTTCCTTAGATTCACAGCCCTACTTCTCCTAACCAACCTGATAGCTGCATCACTCATAGTAGTGGTATCTTACGAGGTTGCAATACTTACTTATAAAAAGGGTTTTGACCCAGATAACTTTGAAATACCTATTGAAAGCTCTCTCGCCGACAGCATTACGTCTATAGCCCTACTTATAGCTCTTCTCCTACTTGGCTGATTCTCGGGAATAAGATTTAAAACTCGCCCTGACATACTTATTCAGAAAGTTTAAAACGAAATGTCTGAATTCGAGAAAGTAGAGTATAAGCCAAAGCCTGTTCGGGAAATACTCTTAGAAATGAAAAACCTCTCAGGGTTGATGATAGACTTAGCCTACTCTGCAGCCCTCTTCAACGATAAGGATCTCGCGGAAGAAGTGTTGGAGCTTGAGAAGAAGGTCGATACTCTCGCATACTTATTGGATATGACGATCATGATAGCTGCAAGAGACGCGGAAGACGCGGAGGCTTTAGCTGGCGTCGCAAAAGTTGCGGGAGCAACAGACAAAATATCGGATGCGGCAGCAGATATTGCTGTGATAGTTAAGCAGAACATAGGCATACACCCTATTGTTACTGAGATTTTTGAAAAGGTTGAGGAGCATATAGCAAGAGCAATAGTCGGCGAAAAATCTGTAATGACCGGTAAGAAGATTGGGAAACTTAATCTTACCGGAAGAATAGGAGTTGACATAATAGCCATTCGTCGAGGCGGCGACTGGATAGTAAACCCAAGTAATGATGAGAAAATCCTATCCGGAGACATTCTAATTGCGCGAGGAACCCGTTTGGGAATAAGCAAGTTCAGAGAGATTGCGGAAGGGAAAATAAGAAGAATAGTGGGAGTGAAAGAGGATGCAGCAGGATAGTCAAGAAAGGTTTAAAGAAATCGTTGAAAAATTCGTTGAGCTCAAAGATACTTCCGAACTTATGATCGACCTGGCTTACTCCGCATTATTGCTGAACAGTAGAGAGCTGGCTGAAAGCGTACATAGGTTGGAGGAGTATGTTGACAAGCTGCATACCGAATATGAGATGGCAGTTTTACTGAGCAGATTCAAAGAGGAAGAGGCAAAAGGTATTCTAGGCCTCATAAGGCTGGGCGTTGTGACGGAGGAAATAGCTGACGCTGCCGCCGAAATAGCTGAGACGGTTTTGAGAGGAATAGAGCCCCATCCCGTAATGAAGCTCGTAATAGAGGAGGCTGACGAAACTGTGACATACGTTAATGTTTCTGAGAATTCGCCGTTGGTCAGGAAGAAGCTTCAAGAAGCAAGGATTCCGGAAGAGACAGGCATGCGGGTCCTAGCCATAAAGAGAGGAGACAAATACATACGGCCCAGGCCAGACTTAGAGATAAACGCGGGAGACACCATAATAGCCTTCGGATATGCTGAGGGAGAGGAGAACCTTAAAAAACTAGCTTCCCCGAACGAGTTTGGAAAATCGGATCAAGCAGGGGACCCTATATCATAGACGCAGGAATACCCTCAGGCGTGTAAGCTATCCTAGGACTTAGCTTCCTCTTTTTCAAGAGCTCGACCACATGCGGATAGAGTATTACGTACTCCTCGTCTATTTCTTTAGATAGCGCTGGATGCATCTCCGTCAACCTGTCTTTAAGAATCCTGTAAGTCTCTCTATTGCTGAAGCTCAGCATAACAGCAGGGTAAACACGTCTACCCGGTTCCAGTCCAGCATCTACAAGGTTTTTTAAAGCTTTCAACTGGTATTCGAAGAAAACAGGCTCCGCTAACGTAAGCGTATGAAACTCTTCTTCGCTCGCTCCCTTGATAGAAACTCTAACAATCAAGTTATCGTAATCTTCAAGCTCCTTAGCGTAAGTACTGTCTGCACCTATTAGGATACCGTTTGTCTCGAGTATGAAAGTGTAGCGAGTATTCCTAAACAGTTCCAATAGCGTTAGAACATGTTTTCTAGATATTGTAGGTTCCCCGCCGCTCAGCCTGACTGCCCCATAGCCACGCGACTCAGCTATGTTCACAAGCCTCTTGAAAACCTCCTCCGGCTTACAGAAAAACCCCTCAGCCATCCTGTGGCTAGCCTCCCTCCAGCTCCAGCAGAAGCCGCATCTCAAGTTACACCCCACAACATCCGCAGTAGCTATGCCGCCATACCATCTTCCACCTCTAAACCTGTAGTAGCGACGCTCCTCAACGCCTTCCAGACTCACCTTGGTAGCGAATTTTCTCACAACGTCTGTAAGCTTAATCGGATCATAGCCCGGCGTTATAATGCTCATTTTTTAAGCAGATTAATCGGGTCAAACCCTCTACTTAAGTATAGGGCGCCGTATAAGTAGGTTGCTGTCTGAAGCCAACCGGCCATGGCTCCAAAACCCTTCGTCAAAATGGCTGTCAAGCATTTCTCAAAAATCGGGCATCCACTATGATCCGTGGAGCAATCGTATTTCAGGCAGAGTTTCTTTTTAGGCGTCTCAGCGTCATCGTCTATAACCCCGATTGACTTAGCGATTGAAACTAAGTGCCTGTCCGCTGGCGCAAGATAGGTTAGACCCAAGCAGAATAGGCCGAATGCGTGAACAGTCTTAGAGCCTACGTAGGGTAATGGGAGGAGCCCTGCCTTCACTCTTGCAAAAGCTTTTTCTGAACCGAGCGATTTGAGCCCAGAGCGTACTTCGCTTAACGCCTCGTCTAGCCTATGTTTAATCTCAGCCAGTTGATAAAGCTGGTAGCTCCCTCCAAAAGCCCTCGGGTCTAAGGAGGCAAGTCCATCCTCGTCGCCGGCCTCAGCAACCATGTCGCGAAGCCACTTTACAGTGTTAACGTGGTAACGCGTATTCTTAGACAGGAAGATTGAGTAAAGCATTGCTCTCAAGTCCCAAGGATTGACTGCTATGCTTAAACCCTGGAAGGCCTCCCAGAACCTGTAGATGTATGAGGCTCTCCTCCTACTCAGCTTCTTCGCGTTTTCCAGAGGGTTAAACCAAGCCCCGCTTAAAACCAGTGCTTCTCTAAGACTGCACCCACGGTAGTAAGTGGACTTACCGTCTGTTTTGAAAACCATTCCAGAGCCATGGCCATATATTTTGACGAAAGTATTGGGGTTCAGGTTCTTGAAGAGGGGGAGCGAAAAACTAGCCTTAAGAGATAAAGCCAGATTGAAATCGTCCCAAGACTCCAGTCTCTTGTAGCTCGTATTCATAACAGCGTATTGGAATAGTGTACTTTCCTCAGTATTAAAATATTGCAGGAGAAAGCCGTTGGTAGACCTAGCTGAATCCCGATTGATTCTGAAGAATCTTTAAAAACATCTTTCACTTTTCCACCAGTAGCTTATGATAGCCATAGCTATAGAGGCCGTTGAGCCAATTCTAAATCTTGTATTAGCAATAGTCTTCGGAGCGATTGTGGGTTTAGAAAGAGAGAAAGCCCATAAGCCAGCAGGGTTGAGAACGCATATGCTCGTCTGCTTCGGATCATGCTTGTTCACCATCGTCTCACGAGAGTTCAGCACTGACCCCGCTAGGATAGCCTCCGGAATAGTTGCAGGAATCGGCTTCATCGGTGCCGGCGCAATAATCGCTGAGCAGGACAAGGTGGTTGGGATAACAACCGCTGCAAGCCTGTGGGCTACTGCTGCAATCGGCTTAGCAGTAGGAATTGGAAACCACTTGCTGGCTACAACAGCAACCCTGCTCGTGTTCCTAGTATTGTCTTCAAGATCAATTATTAAAAGGGTTCAAAGACAGAAATAAAAAGCTTAGCTTTAATATATTTGTGAAGAATTTTAAAAAATCATCAGGGTTATTTCTGCAATCCACAGTGGAATCGCTACTACAGCCCATACTGTAATGCTCCAAGACATGATCTTCCTACCGTCTAAACCACCCAATGGAATCATGTTGAAAGCTGCGAGCCAAAGGTTTACTTGAAAACCCACGGTGCCGATCAGACTGGGCAAGCCGCTTAGCCTGCTTAATAAGAAGAACACAACTGCCCATATAACATTAGACAATGGACCAGCTAAAGATATCACCCCCGTTCTCTTTCTCTCAGAAACCTCAGGCCATTCGTATGCATTGTAGCGTGGCACTACGTATGTCGCACCCGGAGCAGCGAAGATGAATGAGCCGAGCGTGAATACGGAAGAGAGCAACGCCATTGCTAGGCCCCAAGGCCAGAGTCTGAATTCAGACCAATAACCGTATTTCTGAGCAGTAAATTTGTGAGCAAGCTCATGTGATACGAATCCTGTCCCGACTACAAGCAGGTATGTGAAGAACAACAGTATTGAACCGTATCTGAAAGCATTGATCGAGAAGCACAGGGTTAATGCAAGCCATGCTACCAACAAGTGCGTAATCTCAGCCTTACTCGTCTTTAAGATACGGTTTTTTCTCCTAGGTTGAAGAGGGACTACGGCACTATACACTGTTTTTTGCATTTTCAACAAGTGCAGCATCTTACAGTTATGTGCTTCCGGGAGCCTGTGGTAGGAGCAGAAAGTGCCACCGCAGTAAGAACACTTGAAGGGCATGCTTAATTCTGAACCACATACTTCACATTTCACCATTTTTAAGCACCATGGCTATAAACCAGTATTAAACCTTTGCACCTCCCATGCGAAGCATGAACATACAGACGGGGACCGCGTACACAATTCTCTTAACCAAGTCTTAAAGATGCTGCAAGTTGGATTGTGGAAACGCAAATAGGCATGAAATCCTCTACTGAGTTGAAAGGAGAATCGATTTTAGCAATAACCAGATGTTGAAGAACCCGTGTAAACCATAAATGTGTAAATCGCATGCTTGCAGCCAAATACTTATTAGTTTCCTAACCAAATTTTTCTCTATGAATAGTGAGAGGACTCTCGCATGGTCGCTTAGAATCATTACAGCCGTCATAGTTTTAGTACCATTAGCCTATTACTACCTTGCCTCGGGATCATTATTTAATTTCATAATGCCGAGTTTAACTATTCCCCCCAGCATAAGGTCTTTCAACCCGGGCTCGCTTCGCATAACCTCCGTTGACTATAGTATAGCTGGGAACACATACTTGCTGAGCATAGGAGTATATAATGCAGGAAGTATGGGAATCGGGTTGAAGGAAGCCACTGGGACAATATCCGCGCCATCGTTGAACGTAAGGGGAAGGTTCTCTCTCCAATCGCCCTTCTTATTAGAGCCAAACGAGGAGGAGAGGGTAACTATTACATTCTTGCTTGAAAGCGGTACTGAGGGAGACCTTGCTACACTTGTTTCTCAGAGGCTTCCTGTAGAAATCTCTGGAGGGGCAACTCTAATCCTAGACTCGGCTGAACTGCCTCTCAATGTATCCATCAGCTCTTGGTCCCCGTGGTGACGAGTATTGGAGAAGTTTAGGATAATCTACTTAATCGGCGGGGTGCTGTTTCTAATAGTATCCCTGATCAGCGGAGCCTGGTGGGAGCTTATTGGAGGCGAGGCTTCCAAGCCAGTTTTATACGTGGGCCTCTCACCCTTCGACTTCAAGGCTGAGCTTCTCGGTTCACAGATCATTGAGGCCTCGCCTCTTATGACTGCTCTATTCATATCCGAGAGGCTACTCGCCATCCTCGGGTCGGCGACGATAATCGCCGGCTCGTTGCTACGGGGAAAAACATGGTCGCGGAGGCTCCTCAACCTTAGACCCCTTACAACGCCAATAGGATTCGGAGTACTAATCCTGATTGGAGCTATAGCGGTAGTACCCTCGTTGATGCATTTAATTCCTTACATGGATCAGGTTCTTCCGGATTTGAGAGAAGCACTGATGCCTTACGCAAGTCAATACTTAACTGTAAACCTTTATCCGATTGCGCATATAAATGGCTCCATAAAAGTAAGAGTAGTATCACAGTTCACCATAAACTTCTGGCTTGCACTCCTGTCAGGAGCATTATGTCTAGCAGGTGCAATCATTCACAGAAGAGAAACAAAGGCTGAGCTGTTTCCACCCCCTCCGCCACCACCAGCCTGAGGGTAGAACATCACCCTACTCTGTTTACCCGTTTAACTTCAAGGAGTTTATTGAGGCTGTAGGCTTCCAAGTCTTCTTCAGAATTATTCTGAATACTAAAAAGCGATGAAACAGCTGATTAAAGTATGCTACAGCATCGAGGACTTTAACACTGGGGATGGTGAGGCAGGTGCTCTTAAGCCTCTAGAGAACTGGGTTGCAACAACTTTGTTTTTAATGATTCGTGATCATGAGGTTGTTGAAAAGCTGGTTCAGCCGCCTAATATTTTTAAGCCTCAATTCGTAACCTAATCAGGTGTTTCAAGTGGCGGTGACTAGAGAGCTGCTATGCTTGCCACAGGGGTGGAATGAATCAGGGAGGTTTTAATTCTCTGCACGGGGTGGGCTGAGAACTACTGGGAGACTAATAGTATGGTGCGCTATCCTGGGAGGGGGTTGAAGACCATTCAATACTTGAAGGAAGGATTACCCCTCGCAGGAATAGGTGTTTACATTAAGCATAGGGACAAGGATCTAAGCTCTAATCCCCCGTGTTTCCTCATAGTTAATGAGATTAATGAGAACGATAGGGGTGAGCTGCAGTTCAGCATCCAGTTCGTCTCGAAGATCGAGAATTTGCCAAGCCACAGGCTTCTAAGCAGAATAGGCTTCCAAGACTTGTTTTTCAGTATGCCTGGAGAAAAGCTCTTAGAGGTTTTGGACAGGCTCGGGGTTAGAATACCTTCTCAATGGAGGATGCTCGTAGAAGAGTCTTTGCGTTGGCGCGACTGGATTGGTAAACATTTTCAAGAAGTTCTAAAGCCTGCTTCAAACGAGGATTATGAGGACAGGGTTGCAGAAATCTTCAGAGCCATTGGCTTTGAAGTAGACCAGTTCGGCTATAGGAAGGAGGGCGAGTACCCCGACGGCATAATTTACGCGAAGGATTTTGCTGTCGTTTATGACTGCAAGAACAGGTTTAACTATTCTCTGGACGCTAGGGATAAGAGGGCAATGATAAGCTATGTTCAACAGGCTAGGAGGAGGATTGAAGAGCAGTATGGTATTAGAAAAGTGTATTTCGCGTTCATCGCACCATCCTACGGGAACGTGGACTACCTTAGCGATATTGAGAAAGACTCTTCTACTAAAGGAGCCTTGTTCACATCCGAAGCCTTGTTATACCTTCTCTTCAAAAAACTGTCAATGGGCAAGTCATTCCTCTTAGCGGATTTTGAAAAACTGGTTTCAAGCCAGATTGTTACAAGAGATGCTGTAAAGAAGGTCTACGGGGAATAGGATAATCCGGTTGTAGATAGAATTATTTATTTCCGCCATCTGGTTACTAATTCCCTTTTTCGCCAAATACTTAGTATCTTTTTCATGGCAATGGATGACTTGATGTAAGTGAAGGTTGAGAAAGATTTTATGTTTTTTAAATGATATTCTTTTTAACCTCTTCGAATTTTTCATAGCGTATTCGACTATTTTAATTGCTTCTTTCGTTTTCTTCCACTCTGAACTTAACCCACTTATGGGGTTCGAGACGATTGTAAGTTTCGAAAAACTCCTGCATCTCCCTAAGCTTATGAGGGTGAAAGTCGTTAACATCTCTGTACCCATTGAATCTTGCATCCCACTTCAAGAGGCTCATAGCTTAGCGTCATTATGTCCAGCGGGTCTCCGTTGTCAAACCACGTTTGGAGGACAAAAGCCGTATTCAACCGGGAAAACTACAGACGAGGGTATTACGCGGTTTAGAACAAACGTTTTCCATTTAATGTCATACTCCTAGGAATCGGGACAATTCTCTTATCGTAAACTCCTCCGAGGCAGGTGCCTCTTAACTCGTTTCATCTAAAGCCTTATTAGGAGGTAGCTGGAATACTGTTTATAGAAGCGTTAAGATGGGTTTTGTGAGAGTTAGGTGCATTCTGGGCAATCCGGAGAAGAGCAGAATTAGGGAGGTTGATATGCTGGCTGACAGCGGCGCATTCTACCCGCTTATACCCCCAGCCCTCGCGTCTGAGCTTGGCATAGAAGCTAGGTATGAAGTCGGTTTAACGCTTGCCGATAAGAGGGTTGTTAAGGCTAGAGTTGGACCGGCCTACATCAAGCTCTTGGATAGAGACGGGATTTTTATGGTGGCTGTGCTGGATGTTCCCGAGCCCCTTCTCGGCGTGACGGTTCTCGAGGGGCTAGGGCTGAGGATAGACCCTTCCACGGGGAAAGTGGAATACGCAAGGCCGTATGGGCTTTCAGCATTAGAAATCTATTGAGACAGATTGGATAGTTATCTTCGAGGATGATCCTAGCGAGAGCGTTAGAATAACCCTACCTAAAACTGAAGAAGAGTTAAAGGAGTATTGCGTTTGATGGATAAATGTAGGATTGAAGCAGTTAAGATAGTTGGTGTAGGTGTTTTTCAATAACGAGGTTGGAGACCTTAAGATTGTTCTCGAAGAATGATTACTCGAAATCGGATTTCTTGGATCGGCATGAATCCTATCTTCACGTAAACTTCCTCTGTGCTTCTCCTAGCGCGTGCTTAGGTTTAGATCTTCAACCAGTATCCTTTTTCAAGCGCCTCTAGGAGTAAAGGATTTTTATTTTAAAACATTTTTTGAAACTCGCTTTCGGTATAGCATAGGGGTTCTATTGGCAAGTCTGTTTCACGCAACACTTCCAGTATTCTCTCGTGCATTTTCCCCCTAAAATCACCTATCATGATAATATCTATATCGCTTCCCTCATGCAGTTCCCTTTTAGCGAATGAACCGTAAACTAGGACTCTCCTAATTCCGAACCGTGCCCTTATCCTTTTCAGAAACTCGATCAGCCTATTCTCTAGGTCTCTATATGTTTTTTTTCGCCTTCTTCAATATTAATTCTGACAACCTTAAGCATTTTTCAGCATCACCCTTATCAAAATACTCTGACGGCACAATCTCCTCCGAGAAAGAATTAGGGTATCTTGAAGCAATGTAGACGCTATCTAGAAACTTGATGTCCTCCCTCTTAAGCTCTTCGTCTCCGATTCTATTGACTAGCTCGAAGACCGAGTGCGTCAAAACCGCCCTAAACCCTCTGAGAAAGAGAACCACTTTCAACGCTTTCTCAGCCGCCTGTTGAGCCTGGAAGCAAGCCCATTCGTAGTTTTCGCTTTCAAATCTCGTTCTGCTTGTCTCAGTCATCTACGGGCCAATGAAATATTGCTCATCCATCAATACTAAAGCGGGAGACACTATTAAAGTCTTTGTAATAGAATATCGTCAACCTCACCATATGGGGCTTAACAGTCTTGAAAGACAAAATACTTGTGCTACTAAAATGAAGCCTGCTATTTCCATTTTTAGATAGGGAATTCTCTGTTCGAGACTCTAGCTTCATCCAGTAATTTCTTTACGCTTACTCCTCCTCATTTCTAAGAATAGTTCTACGACTACTCTGATGGCTGCTCCTGTAAGCATCGCGAGGAAAATTCCTAGTAGGCCTAGGAAGTGGAATGGCCGGTCAGGGACCGTCTTAGTGTCATTGACGGTCAGGGTTAAGGGTGCTCAAGGCCAGGCTCTTGAAGGTGCTATCGTAAAGGTTGAGAAGGAGGGTGTAGAGGTTGCGACAAAGGTGACGGATAAGGATGGTGTGGTCAACATAGAGCTCCCGGCTGGAAGCTACAGTATTAACGCCAAGTACGACGAGTGGTACGTTTCCAAGATGGTTAACCTGAACGATGACGGGGTTGAGGAGCTTAGTGTCGACGTGTTCATAGAGCTCTTCGGCGTTGGCATGAGCATGGCTCAATTTCTATTACTGGCAATGATAGCTATAGCATTAATTATAGCTGTTATAGCAATTTTGTTGCTGATAATTATTAAAAAGAAGCCTTCACTGCCTCCTCCACCGCCACCGTAATTCATTCTCCTTCTGTCTGAAGAACGAACTCATTACAGCTTCTCACCCCTCTCGTTTGGACATCCTCTTCGGCTTCCCGAATTGAATCCGTCAAAAATCCCTATCTTCCAAAGCGTCAAGCATTTCCAAGATAGTTACGAAACATCATCCTCTACCATTAGATACTAAAGTTTCCATATGGAAAAATTAAGAACTCTCTGAACAAGCTAAAAACACGAGACATCTAAAAGACAGCCCCATTTTAAAACCGAGGAATAATTTTGAGTGTGCTGTCCGCTTCCCAGATATTAAAAAGCTTGATGAGGAAAAAGATTATAACTATGAAGAATTATTTAGTTCCTTACGATTAGAACTGACGAATCTCTATTAGATTTTGAAGCGAATGCTTTGTAAATGATAAGAACAGTAGTTCACATGATCTTCGCATGCTACTTATTCTGTACGCATAATCAACCACTTCCATAGTGGAATGAATTTAATTTTCTCATTTTCAATTTCTGATTCATCGTCGTAATTCCAAGTTATTACAAGCAGATCTCTGCATCCGAGTTCTTCACTAGCCTTAAGCAACGCCCTTATCTCGCGTCTCTCTATTTCGTCTCTGCCATTGGCGTAAGTAACCTGAATTAGTTGCTTAATTCTTAATCCTTCCTTCAAGACAAAATCTACTTCATTTTGTTGGCGATCTTTCCAGTAGAATATTTCAAGCAAAGGATTATCATTTGTTTTCCTCATCTCTTCTATGAATACAGCGTTCTCCATCAGCCTTCCAAAATCCTCTGAAAATCGAACCACCTTAGAAATTCCCGTATCGCATATGTAGACCTTCCTTGGCCAAGATTCTCTCAGAGAGATTTTCTCCG
>Ga0185307_1000177_pt1 | contig 44558 bp, 32 predicted proteins | sample LHCtaG_FD_128010 | JGI IMG/M metagenome (GOLD analysis project Ga0185307, IMG submission 128010) | Hot spring microbial communities from Little Hot Creek, USA to study Microbial Dark Matter (Phase II) - LHC4sed_matched (SPADES... | ecosystem: Environmental > Aquatic > Thermal springs > Hot... | reverse complement strand
CCCCAAATAAGGCTTAAGTTTACAGAGCCGCTATACTTAGAGTTAAACTTAAAAGGGTAGCCTAATATCTTTATTAGGCGAATATTATGGAGGGTATTGGAGGGGCTACAACTGTAGGTCTTGTATGTAGGGACGGTGTTATTCTGGCTTCTGAGAAGAAGATGACATATGGGTATACAGTTGTAAGTAGAACTGCAAGAAAAATATTTCAAGTAACAAAGAACATTGGGATTGCATGTGCAGGTTTAGTTTCGGATATGCAAGCCATAGCAAGGATACTTTCTGCAAATGCTGAATTATTATCTCTTGAACTTAAGAGGCCTGTCTCAGTATTGAATGTTGCTAAGCTTCTATCATCTCTAATGTTTGGACGAAGACTAATGCCATACTTTACTGAAGTTATAGTTGCTGGGCTAACGGAATCTACTCCCAAATTATATGTTCTTGACCCTCTAGGCTCATTACTTGAGGAAAAATATGCTGCATTAGGAAGTGGAGGAGCAATAGCTATTGGAGTAATTGAATCAAAATATAGAGATGATATTAGTGTTGAGGATGGTGAAAAATTGGTGTTAGAAGCTATAAGAGCAGCTATTATGAGGGATGCTGCGAGTGGAGAAGGAATCGACCTCATGATAATTACCAAGGAGGGAATAAGTGAGAAAACTTTACTCATTTAATGTAAAACATAATATTGGAGTATTTAGTAAAATAGAGTATTATGCGTTATCTTCCCAGATATATGATATCTTAGTAGGGGATTCATATTAACTCACTTGAAGCATCTAAAAGAGCATCAGAAAATCTTCAAGATATATGGGTAACTAGCTCTCAACAATTATTTAAATTAGGAATTAAGAAATCTTTTTTTAGACAAATACCTAAAGTAGGGTGTCCACACCCAATATTTGAACTTACACAGAGACTAAGAGAGTTGTTTCTTCGCTTTGGTTTTAATGAAGTTATAAATCCCTACATTATCGAAGATACTGATATGTATAAGCAATATGGCGCTGAAGCTCCAGCAATTCTTGATAGATGTTATTATCTAGCCGTACTTCCAAGACCTGATGTAGGAATGAGTAAAGAAAAGATCGATAAACTTAAAAGTATAGTTCCACTAGTCGCTATGAAGGAAATCGATAATTTAAAGAAGGTACTTCATAATTATAAAAAAGGTAAGATTTCATCTGATGACTTAGTAGGTGAAATAGCAGTTGCTCTTAATGTTGACGAAGTCACAGCCTTAAAAGTGTTTGACTATGTATTCCCAGAGTTCAAGGAGTTAAAACCTGCACCTACAAATTTAATTCTTAGAAGCCATATGACTAGTTCATGGTTTCATACAATATCAGCTTTACAATACAAATTACCGCTGCCAATAAAGCTTTTTTCAGTTGATATAAGATTTAGAAGGGAGCAAAGAGAAGATGAAAAACATTTAAGTATTCACAGAGTTGCGTCATGCGTCATGGTAGATGAAGTTCTATCAATTGAGGAAGCCCTATTATTTACTAAAGCCTTCCTTAAAGAGTTAGGATTTACTGATATCTATTTTATTAAAAAATCACAAACCTCATCATATTATGCTTTTAACTCAAACTATGAAGTTTTTATAAAGCATCAAGGCAATAATGTCGAGGTTGCTGAGCTTGGCTTATACAATCCTGTTGTTTTAAATAAATATGGTATAGCCTATCCAGTAATTAATATAGGTTTTGGAGTTGAAAGGATCGCTATGATTATGTACAACGAACAAGATATAAGAAATCTCGTTTATCCACAATTTTATGGTATATGGATGCTAACAGATGAAGATATAGCTTCAGCAATAAGTTTAGATAAAATCCCGAATACGGTAGACTCTTGGCTTATATTTGAGAAATTGGTTGAAACCAGCAAAGCCAATAAAGATGTGCAAAGTCCTTGCACTATTAAGGCTTATGAGGGGTCCTTTATGAATAGACATGTAACTATCGAATTTTATGAAAATGATCCAAACGTTAAATTATTAGGTCCCGCAGTATTTAATAGAATTTATGTTTATAAAGGTAATATATTAGCTATACCTGAAGAAGGTTTTGAACATGTAGAGTACGTGACTGAGGCCCGAGCTAATGGGGTTAGAACTAATATACGGCTTATCGATGCTGCTATTTGTCTATTTCTATACCAGCTAGAACAAGCAATACTTATTGGTGCTGAAGAAGTAAATTTAAGAATTAAAATGGTTAAACAGCCGAGCGATATAAATATAAAAATTCCTCAGAATATCCATCACTACATAACTAGTAAAAATCTCAAAATAGACATCAGAGGACCAGTATTTGTAGGAATACATGCAAGAATAACGAAGTAAGTGACATGTTAAATTCTTTATTCTTAGCCTTCTATCATCTGTTAATGTTTCTTCATTATCTTTCATTTCTCAGAAATAAGAATCACTTTATAAAAGACTATTATTCTCACAATTTTTTGAAAGAATTTAGACGTGGTAATTTAGAAATTAAATATAATTTGCTGAATCATTAGGCTCAGAGATTTTAAGCAGAACTTAGGTTTACAATGTCAGTTACGCTTTTATTTGGAGTTTACGTCTTCAGCAAATTCAACATCAACAATAATTACAACATCGAAAAATACCGAAAGGATAAGTTAATAGCAATTACATTACTTAGAGTTGGAAATGGATATAGCATAAGTATTAATTAATGTTGAAAAGGAGGTGAAGATGAGATTTAGATGAATCCTCATCAGTAATGAGGGAACTCATAGTTCCTCAAACGTATAAATCCAAATTATTACATCTAAGAATATTAAGGGCAAATACGTAATAGAGAAATATTTATCAATTGCTAAATAAGGTCTGTTTTTAACCCTCTTTGAACTTATTATGATTTCGACAGTAACGTCTCAATATTTCCTCAATTATAGCGCTTGTACTGCAAAATTTATATTTCTCATATAGTTCATGTAACCTTATAATTTGTACATGTCTAAACCCTTCTTGATCTAATCTTTTCCTAATTTCATACTCTGAGATAGGCTGATTTGGGCCTAATAATATTATATCTGGCTTAATATTAAGTACTATCTTTGTTAAGTCCTCACACTCATATCCAAGAATAGCCTCATCGACTTGTTTTAAACTTCTAACAACCATTAACCTCTGATCTTCTGGTATTATTGGCTCTCTTCCCTTTATTCTTTTAACAGTTGAATCTCTTGCAACAACAACTATGACTTGACCAATTTCTTTTGCCTTGCTGAGGAGTGCTATATGCCCTGGATGTATTATGTCCCAAGTTCCGGCGACAAGAACTTTCTTCACTAAACCCCCTCATCATATTATGATTTGATTTTACTACTAATAATACCTCTAACTTATTAATTTTATATTATGATTGGGAAGACTGCAAGTCTGTTTACTTAAATTTTCTTGCTTGAATTTGCTTTAAAATCTTAAGTTTATTTCTAGCCAATTACACTAATACTAATTAATAAAGAATGGAAATAGTATTAAGGTGATAATAATCTTAAGTTTACAAAATCGGTTAATTAGTGGTAATTATAATTTTGCTTTCTGTTTAACATGGCAGCCTAATAGATAATAAAATGTGATAAGTTGTTATACTCTTATTGGATGTGGCAATTTAAGGTTTATATGTCTTCTTGTTTGAAATTTTGACTTAGTCTTTCTATATTTAGCTTTCAAGTTTTAAAGAATTGTTAGATCGATATTTGAGGTTTATAAGGCTTCCAAGATAGCTATATTGAAGAATTAGAGATTTAGTGGAAAGGTTAATGTTAAATTTTCTATAATTTCTAGAGGCTTATAGCCTTGATAAAGCATGTACTAGAGTTAATAGCTTTAATATTGGGTTATTTTGTAGATGTTAATAAGATAAGTCTCTACCAATAAGAGTTTACTCATAAAGAAGTTAATAGTTACAGTACTATTGTATATGAGGTTAAAGTACTGTAATAAAAGGATAATGTTTGCTGTTTGTGAAGCACCATGACTAACAAGAACTCTGAAAAGCTTGAGCCAAGATACAATATTTAGTTCATTTGGTAATAGAAACCTCATAGAGCCTGATATTTATCATTCAGTAAAACAAGGACATCCCCCAAAACCATAACATCAAATCTATTTAACAGAAACAAGGGATTTAAAAAGATCAACATACGCTAGAAAATACTTATGTCATACTACACTACTTAAAGAAATGAGTCCCTAAGCTATTGTATCCTCTATTTTTCCGATAAATATTTAAACTTCCAAATTAATTCCTACTTTGCCGGGGTAGCCAAATTGTTAAGGCTAAGCCTGGTAAATTGTCTTGTCAAAAGGCGTGGGGTTGCTAAAAAACGGCGAACCCCATGGCGGTCATCGCCTCGTGGGTTCGAAAACTATATAAGCGAAAGTCCCACCCCCGGCGTTACAATACATGTCAACTGTTTGTTTAAGAAAGCATTTATTCTTATAGTATATAAAATTATAAAATTTATTTATTACTATAAATAGGCATTCCGGATATAATAAGGAAATAGCTAAAGTACAATATTAAAATACGGCTTATTGTTTATACTATATTATATTTTTATACTTTCTCTTGAATGTAATTTATAACTATACTAGCTAGACCTAAGCTTAACGTTAAACTTATCAATATAAACCTTCACGACATGACCGATATGAATTCAGAATGAGTATCAACAAATATATTTAGTCGTAATTAATTTACAATGGATAAATTCTACTAGTTTTCATTAAATTACATTAAATAAAGTAGATTACTAAAGTCTGAAGAATAAATACAAACGGTAATTTACTATAAAGTAAATGCGGCCGCCGGGATTTGAACCCGGGATCTCCCGCGTGGAAGGCGGGTATCTTACCAACTAGACCACGGCCGCAAATTAAATTTTTCCCCTTTGAATTTATAGTTTTTCTATAAACCGATGAGCTTTATAAATTAACTTATCATACTATGGCTTTTAATTGATGTATACTAATGCATTTTATAGCTTAATTTCTTAAAAATTCAAAATACATATTTCAATCATCAATTTTTAAATGTTTTAATATTAAAATAGAATGAGAAACTTTTCATGAAATATAATTAAACCATAAACAATATATTTGTTTTCTAATTAATTTACAGCTCATATAAATGCCTTTCAGTCATCAATCCTTTTAACTCTGATAAATCATCGCCAAATTAAATTATTACGTTAGGCTAATTAAGCTTAACTAACATATTAGCGGCTCTGTAAACTTAAGCATGAAACCGTCTTAAAACTTCTAGTTTTGACAGGGTAAACATTTCCTTACTTAGTCTGGATAATTCCTTAACATTTAACAGTCAACTCTAATATGAACCCAAAGCTTAAGTTTACAAGGCGATATTAGCGGTCTTATTGGCTTAAACCTTATCTTATAAAGTTTATAATTATATTTTAAAAGAGTTGTTATGTGTTTTAAATGTAAAAATGGGGGCAAAGTCACTTAAAATATTAAACTCGTTAGATTTCTTTGGTCTAATATAATATTGTACATTACTATTAGGCTAGTTGTATAAATTTATAAGCTGGTTTAAGTAGTAAATAATGGGCCTGAAGGGGGCCCGTATCAATATTGTGGGAAGCTCAGCCAGGTCAGATATTGACTAAAGCGCCCGGCTCATAAATTCTTATTGAGACACCGGGTGGTCAGGGGTTCAAATCCCCTCGGGCCCATATTACTTTCTCAAAATTAGTAGTTAAGAAATGATTATGAATTTTATGTAGAAAACTTTTTAACTAAGCTTATTTCCTCATTATACTGCGGGGGTCGCCAAGCTTGGTCAAAGGCGCCGGCCTGTAGGTATGATGTGCTACAGGCGCCGGTCCCGTAGGGGTTCGTGGGTTCAAATGATTTCTGGAAATCCCACCCCCCGCACTATTACAATATTACTATTAATTCTTCAATAATATGGTTACATTTAAAAATAGTGAGTTACCCAAACAATGCTCCTAGTCCTTCAGCCATAACCTCCTCAGCCTCCTCCTTTTTCTTTTCTTCTTTTTCTTCTTTTTCTTCTTTTGGAGCAGTTGTTACCGTAGCAGCTTGGGTAATGGTTGGAACTGCTGCTGGTAGAGCCGTTGACTTTATAACATCGTCAATATTTACCTCCCTTAAAGCAGCAACCAATGCTTTAACCTTTATATCATCCACTTCAATATCTGCTGCCTTTAAGATATTTCTAATATTTTCTTCAGTAATAGGCTTTCGGGCACTATGAAGTAACATACTAGCATAAATGTACTCCATCTACTCACCTCCTAATTAAACTTAGTGAAATTCCTAAACATTACTTATAAGCTTTTCTAGTATATGGAGGACTCTGTAAACTTAAGCTTTAACCATCTCAGATTTAGATAATCAAACTTCATTCTCAAGGTGATCAGCAATGCTAAGTTGCCGCTTTCCCGCTAATGGACGTGGCAACTTAGGAGGTTAAGTATAATGTGTACTGCGATATACGTATAACTTAATACTTAAGTTTTTTATTTTTAATGAATTCAAAGAAAATACTACAAATAATATAAGCAATTAAAATGCTTAAATTTACAAGGCATTAAATCACAAGGAAATACTCATAACTTCTCTCATTAAAGAGTCTAGAAGTATTAAGTTATAATATATCGTATTGTTATATTTTTATTTTTAATGATAGAAGATATGCATTAGTATAAGCTAATTTAATGGTTTTTTCAATGATTCCAGGTATCATTATAGGGATATTGTGTGTTATGCTTAAAGCTTCAAGATAAGCTTTTTGAATTATTAAGGGTACCACTTCACTTGTTATAAACACAACTCCTAAACATAACTTTATTGACTCTTGGAAAGCTACAGTTATATGCTTTTTATATTCATCAGGATTTATTTTTAAGTCTTCTGGATGAATTATTAGTCCATTTGATATTGCCAATTTAATTCTAATTCCTGTATATATTGGTTTTATATTCAGCTTTTTAAGTATATCTGCTAGGTCAGCGCTTATTATACCTCCTTTTCCAACAACTACAGTATCTTTAGTAATCCATATAGCTCCTTCCTGTACTTTTGTCGGTATTTTGCAAGCCCCAAATCTACTTAAAATAGGTCCTGGAGTAAGTCCAGTATTACCTGCAGGAATAATTATATCATCTAAAGCTATATCATTTGGCTTAGCATATCTAGGAACCTTATTTTTTTCTAAAATGAAATATATTGAAAATGGATTTTCATTTGTAAATAATAACAATGTATTTCCTGTTAGAACTTTTTCAATTTCATATATGATTTTTTCATCATTAACAATTTTCTTAAACGCTATTTTTATAATTCTGTTTTTAGCGACTTTAAGTACTGCTAAATCACGCAATTTTAGTCTAAGTTGCTGTAACTGTGAAGAAGATATTGCTGAAAAATCAGCAAATAATACTGTTTTATATTTTAATAATAAGCTTACGAGTTCGTTCACTGCATGAACTTTTTTTTGAGATATTATGCTTTTCATATTCATCTTTATCACCTTATATTGGTTTGAACTTTTACTATAGGTCCCATCGTAGTCTTAATGTACATGTTTGACATATGTATTGCTAATGGAAAACGTTTATCTATAAAATTAATAACTGCCATGATGTTCTCAGCTACATCCTTAGAATTCATATCTTCAGAGCCAACTATGCATTGTACCTGAGGGCTAGCTCTCATTTTTATTAATATTGATTTTCTAAGTGTTTCGATTTGTTTCTTTATATCTGAAGATGAAGTAACAGGATCTGGCATTTTTCCTCTAGGTCCCAGAACAGGTCCTAAAATTTTTCCGATTATTGGCATAAGATCTGCCATAGCAAGGAAGAAGTCATATTCATTAGCTATTTTTTTAACCATTTTTTTATCCTCTTTTAATTTTTCTAGATCTTGTCTGGAAATTACACTATCTGCTTGTGCATCCTTTGCCTTTAATGCCAAGTCACCATCAGCAATAACACATATTCTAGTTTTTCTTTTAACGATTTCATGTGGCAGCTCCACCTTAGCTATAATTCTATTTTCAGGCTTCTTAACATCTATACCTCTAAAAGTTACAATAAGCTCAATTGACTGAATAAAATTTCTTTTCTTAGATTTATTTTTAGCTATATTTACTGCTTCAATTAACGCATTAATCATAGCTTTCACTTAATACTTATTAATAATGTCGTTATAAATGCCGGAATTAATTCCTCTTATAATTTCTCTTGGATCCTTGCCCTCAACAGTAACGCCCATGCTTACGCAAGTTCCTAGGATTTCTTTTATAGCCTCTTTTAAAGATTTTGAAAGTAACTGTGGCCTCTTTATCTTTGCAATTTTTATTATTTGTTCAATGTTTAAATCACCAACCTTTTGGGAACCAGGACTTTGAGAGCCTTTTTCAATGCCCAGCTCCTTTGCTATTAAAGCAGCTGTCGTTGGTATACCTACTTCTACATCAAATTCTTTTGTATCTGTATCGACAGTCACTTTCACAGGAACACGCATTCCCTGAAAATCTTTTGTAAGATCATTTATTTTATTCACAATTATCATAACGTTAAATCCAAGAGGACCAAGTGCAGGACCTATAGGTGGCCCAGCTGTTGCTTCTCCTCCATTAATAATGAAGTTAAATGTCTTTTTAACCATAGGCCTCCTCTTCAACTATTTTCTTAACATAGTCGGCCTTCATTGTTATTGGTAATGAATATGCAGCCTCTAGAAGTTCAAGTACGACTTCTTGCTTATCTTTATTTATTCTATTTATTCTTGCTCGCATATTTTTGAATGGACCACTTATTATTTCGACTATATCCCCAATATTTAAGCTTTCAATCGTTGGTTTAGGAAGTATTAAATGCTCTATATTAGAGATTTCAGTTTTTCCAGGAATTAATCCTTTAACATGTTTTAATCCTAATATTGCTCTCTCAACTATATGAGGTCCATCAGCTTCAATAAAAAAGAAACCACGTATATTTACTGGAATTATTATAGACTTTAATGGTATATTTTCTGCTTTAGCTCTTTGTTCCAATAAAAATGCTGTATTCTTCTCTTGTCCTGCAGTACAACGAACGGCATAGATACTCATAATCTCCCTTTAAACAAATTGTTTAAAGCTTACTATTATGTAAAGATTCTAATAAAAATTTTGCGGTTTACAATAACTGCTATTTTAGCCCAATCGAAGAAATTATTATCCCAGCTACAAATTCAAATATAAATGCATATGTTCCTATAATTAATATCCCTAATAATGCTATTCTTAATGAAAGCTTAAATTCATCCCATGTTGGCTTTCGTGATACTAATATTACTCTTCTAAAAGATGAAGATATCTTCTTAAAAAGCACGAGTCCCCCTCATAATATTAATTGAGCTAGTAATGCTTTCTGAGTATGAAGTCTATTTTCTGCTTGTCTCCAGACTGCAGATCTAGGTCCGTCTATAATTTCATCAGTGATTTCATAACCTCTATGAGCAGGTAGACAATGCATTATTATATGATTTTCTGATGCAACTTTAATTAACTCAGAGTTCACTTGATATGGTGGAAATACTTTAAGCCTTCTTTCTGTTTCTTTCTCTTGTCCCATACTTATCCATACATCAGTATATATTATGTTTGCCTTCATAACAGCTTCTTTAGGATCATTTGTGATGATAATGTTTGATCCTGTTTTTTCTGAATTATCCTTGGCATACTCAATTGCGAGCTTATATGGCTCATATCCTCTAGGAGTAGCAACTGAAATATCTAATCCAACTTTTGAACATGCAATAAGTAAACTATTACATACGTTATTTCCATCACCAACATATGCTACTTTAATTCCTTTAAACGTCCTAAAATATTCATATATCGTGAAAATATCAGCTAATGCCTGACATGGATGCCACAAGTCACTAAGACCATTTATGACTGGGACCTCGGCATAATCTGATAATAGCTCTAAATCCTTGTGTGAGAAAACACGAGCCATAATGCCGTTGGTATACTTTGATATGGTTTTAGCAGTATCAGATATCGTCTCCCCTCTTCCTAACTGTAATTCATTCCAATTTAAGTAAATTGCTTTTCCACCAAGATGATGCATAGCAACCTCAAAGGAAACTCTTGTTCTAGTTGAAGGTTTTTGAAAAATCATAGCTAAAGTTTTTCCCCTTAAAACCTTAGGTGTATATCTTGTTGTTTTATATTGTATTTTCAAGATTTCTGATGCCCTAATTAAATAGAGTATTTCTTCGCTTGAATATTCCTGCATCGTTAAGAAGTGTCTTAAGCACTTATTCACCATTTTCTAGCCTATTCATTAAACTTAATATTTGCTTAAATTTTTTTCTAAATATATATCTTACTATTAACATTTAGACATATTTTACACAAAGTATAATAGGAAATCTCTATTTGGAACATAATTAAGTTATAAAGTAAAATGTTTCTAAATATAGAACTCAGTTGGTAAATTTGAGATTAAAAATTATCAATTATACTCTATATGCTGTTAAAGCAAGCTTTACCTTACTTATTTTAGGTTGATTAGTTAAAATCTATAAGTGGTAATTAACTATTTGTAACAATATATCCCTTTTATTCCCTATAATAAGAATAGCATTCATTATTTAGAACTCTATAATGAATGAAAAACATTAATTCATTGCTTAAACGGGCCCGAGGGGATTTGAACCCCTGACCACCGGCTTTCTTCCTCATCCGCTAGCTAGGTTAAACCCTCAGGCCGGCGCGCTTCCATACTACGCCACGGGCCCGATGCTAAAACTACTAAAAATCTTATTTAAATCTTAACATAATTAATATTAGTGTCAGATCCTACTCAAGCTAAGCCTTGAGTTTACAAGTTTAATGCGTGTTAACTCAATGGCATTATTCCCATTAAAACAATTTGACATTAGTATCTTATACTACATTACTATTACTTATCAAATAGTAATCTAGTCTTCTTCATTAATAAGGAAATAGTAATACTCACCTATTTCTTTCTGTAGTCTATCAAGATACGCCCCTTCTTTGTTTACCCTTGGTCTCTTTGTCCTTTTGTCTCTTCTAAAGGTTATGCCAACAGTTTTTAAAAACTGGTTCATTCCATCTCTTAATGTCATTGGTGAAGATGCTAAACCAAAACTACCTGGAGATCCTGTAAATATAATTAAGGAATCTGCAATAGAATCTGCTAGTATCACATCATGCTCCACTATAAAGGCTGAAGCCTCCCTCATCAGTATGGTTCTCCTTATTACTTTAGCTAGCAACAGCCTTTGCTCAATGTCGAGGAATGCGCTGGGCTCATCTATTAGATAAACATGAGCATCTCTTAATAAACAACCAGCTATAGCTATTTTCTGCAGCTCTCCCCCACTTAATTCTTTAAGTTCTCTATCATACAATGATTCCACATCTAGAGAATCAATAAGTTCATTTCTAATTAGTTGTGATGAGGCCTGTTCTTTAAAAATCAGGTTAAAAAATTCTTTTACGGTCATGTTTTTAGGTGGACTCAAGTACTGAGGTTTATAACTTACTCTTAATTTCATATATGATGTTGGTGAATATCCCTCATCTGGTTGAATTAATCCTGCTATGAGTTTAATAAATGTTGTTTTTCCAATACCATTAGGTCCAAGAATACCTATAATTTCTCCCCTACTTATCTGACCAGGCTCTATATCAACTTTAAATGTACCTAAAATCTTTCTCATAAATCCCCACTGAAATGCTTTCCTCTCAATAGATTTTTCAGGAGTTGGTGGATGTACAGTGAATTGAATAGCCTCCTTTCGAATTCTGATGTTTTCTACAGGTAAATACCCATCAAGATAGACATTTATTCCTGTACGTACACCATAAGTATTCGAAGCAATGCCATAAACACCAGGTTTTCCATACAGAATACATATAACATCTGATAAATAATCAAGAATAGCTAAGTCATGCTCAACGATTATGATGTATGTTTTCTCGGAAACTAAAGATCTTATGAGTCTTGCTGCTTTAATTCTCTCATATACATCTAGGTAACTACTTGGCTCATCGATTAAATATACATCTGCATCCTTTATACATGTTGATGCTATAGCTACACGTTGTAATTCGCCTCCACTCAGCCTACTTAATTCCCTATCCCATATGCTACTAAGACTAAGTATGTCCTTTACTTTATTTATAGCATTATGATCTGCATCAGCTTCAACAAAATCGCTTACTTTAATATTAGAATCTAAACGTAAACCAATAATATTTTGAGGTTTATATGATATTTTTAAATCACCATTAAATAGTCTTTTAAAATATGTTTGTAGTTCCGTTCCTTTGAAGTGCTCTATTATCCTATATTTTTCAACATTACCAATATCATATACTCCTAAGTTTGGAATTATTTTCCCAGATAATACTTGAAGAACTGTTGTCTTTCCAACACCGTTGGGTCCCATAAGACCTAAAATTAGTCCAGGTCTAGGAATAGGAAGCTTATACAACTTAAAGGCATTTGGTCCATACCTGTGTATACAGTCTTCTTCCAGCTCTTCTGGGAGATTTACTATTTCTAAAGCTTTAAAAGGGCATTTTTTAATACATATTCCGCATCCAACACATAAAGATTCGATTATCCTAGGTTTATTAGTGTTTTCATCCATAAATATTGTTTTAACTCCAACTCTGTTTTTAGGACAAAATTTTATACATGGAGCCCCACAATCTTTAGGCCTGCAAAGAGAGCGATCTAATACCGCTATACGCATAGTATTTTTACTCACCTTTAACAATATTCACCCATAGTTATAATGAAAGTTCATAAATACATTCCTTGTTTATTGATATTGTTTCTATGATTATGTTTACTTAGTATTCATTCGAGCTGATAATGTTATTTGCTTTTTATTAAAATTTAGCTAATATCTATGAAGTTCGTAGAGGCTCATTTTATCATCATACTTTAGATTGAAAGCGTTGTATTTCAACTTTAATTAGTTAGAATTCATATCTCCAAACAAGCTCGACATCAACTTGAGTAACTCCATTTACTGATGATATAATCTCCTCAAGCTTTGTTGTTCCTCCTTCTGTTTCCTCAGGCATCGTTATAAATGCTTTAAGGACTCTATAGCCATAAGCCAACTCTTCCTCTACAATTTTCTTAATATTCATAGTTTCTGGTAATGCGGAAGCGATATTTCTTTTTAAATCTTCAAGATTAATTTCATTACTCTCAGGAAATATTTTTAACTGGACCATAACTAACTTTTCCTTCATAAAATTACAATTTTAAATGAATTTATAAGCTTTTTGCAAAAGTAGCAGGACATGGAAACTTGAAAGTTAAATATAATATGCTAACTCTGATAGGCATGTCTAACAAATCATAAACTCGTATTAGCTTAGCCTTAAGTATAATTAAGAATTAATGAGAAGTTAAATAATAGCTGGACATACTATATAAAAATCAACATCTTTATAAACTTAATTATGTATGGTTGAAGTTTTAAGCTCATAGATCGGAATTCACAGACTAGTACCTAACATGTTATAGGTTACTTCTCAAGTTGATATATAAACTGGTACTTAACAAATTTAAACCGTTTCATCATCGTTATTATAATCTTTGCTTAATAGCTTAATTATTACTTATTATAGCTTATTCCTTTATTTAGTTCCCTTAATTTTTATTATAGATTTGTCTTCACTAATAAGCTCTTTGATTATGTTTGAGAATGTTTCCGATGGATAGCATCTCTGAATAATTTTTAGTGTTAGAAATACTGTTTTATCACCTTTACTGCATTATTTAAGCTTCATTCTTAAATTTTACAAAGATTTATTGCCTTACTTATCAATATTGACATTTAATTAACTTCTTCTATGCTTTATTACATGCTTAACTCAGTCTCTAAGTATCTATACATTCCCAATGAGTTATAGAGGCCATTTATGTTGATCATCATCTAACCTTATCCATTAGGCCAATAATCTTATAGTTACATCATCTATATCGACTCTCATTAAGACATTATCCTCGACTCTAACGTTTACTATGAGGCACGTTTTAATGCTTAAGGCATCACATAGGCTTAAGTCAAGTTCTAAATATACTTCCTAACTCACCAGTAGTATTATATAAGTAAGTAAAGATTAGTAATAAATCTATTCACAAGGCATGAAGAATAAATAGTAAACAACATCAGAAACTCTATATAGCTATGGATAAGCCTAAAGACTCATCAAATCTATCATTACTTAGGGATTTAAGCTCGAAATAACAACCATCAAAATTCTGAGATTAAAGAGCACACCATGTCTAGTTAACTAATTACCAGTAACACTTCTAATTTTTGTATGCTTTTTCTCATTTATTAATCCATTTTTATTTCATTATAGTATAAACCTAATTGGCTCTAAAGAAGATTTCATATATTAGTCCGTATTTCTCATTAATTTTTAATCCAGGATCCGCACATCTTTAATTTTAAGTCAAGGATGATACATCATCTTGCATAGAATCCGTAAATCAAGAAATTTGGAAGCAAATAAATACGATTTCTACATGTATGTAAATTATTGATCTAAGACATTATTAACATATAGCATAAACCAACTTACAAGAAAAATAACGCTAAAATAATATGTTAATGCTTATAATAATGAGTAATGCAGTAACATTAAGGTCCGATAAAACCACATTTTGGGCACTTATATGAGTTTACAAGCTTTCTACATTTTTGACAACGCCAAATAGCAACTTCATTACATTGTGGACATTTCAATTTAACTCCTCCTTGATCTGGTAATATTGGGTTTCCACACGATAAACATACTGGAAATACTACTTCGCTCATTAGACGCTCAAGATAATAAGTTAAACGTATATTTAAAATTTTTTATTTGCTAGTACACATCCTGTAAGCTTAAGTTAAGTATATTTCATTATCTCTATTATTGGTATTGTTCTCTCTTGAATTTTCTGTTTTAATCCTACTATTTATCTATTCTCATTAAGCATTATTATTGATTTTAGAAGTTTTCTGTATGTTCCTCATCGCATTCATCCTTAATACATGGTATTAGTTATCGAATAGCCTATTTTCATCCTTAATATATTGTATTACACTCTCCAATAAGTTTTAACTTCAAAGCGTAGACTCTATGTTTAGGTTAAGGATTCTGCATGAAGTTTTATAGTGGGGATACCATCAGTTAGTATGGTTATGTTGAGTCACAAATAGCCTTAACCCTCTTAATGAATACTATGATGTTATTATGTTAGCAACATCGAAAATCATTATGTAACACCCTTCCTTAGGTAAGGTTCGAAACAACATACAATACTCTCTTTCCAGAACTTATCCTAATCCTAGTATCATCAACTGGTAAAACCCTAACATCCCTATGAACATCTTCATCAGGAAATAGAAAGCTTAAGATCTAAACCATGGTAGAATTGATGCATGGCTTCCATGTATTAGAAGCTTAAAATATTTGAAGAAATGAACAAATATGTATAAGCACCATAAACAACTAAAATATATGGTTCTTCCTAACAAACTTAATATAGACATAGAATCAATTAAATATTATTGAGAAATTAGTTCATAGTATAGACGCTTCAAGAAACTAATTATGGTGGTACCTCCCAAGATCTTCTTAAAACATATTTTGCTGCAAGTTTTACATCATCAGCAAGAATAGTTTTCCGGCCTGCATGTTTAGCTAGCTCTATTGCCTGTCTTGATATATCCTTAGCTATTTCTTCTAATATTTCTCTTAAAATCGATATAGCTTCGTCACTTATCCTTTCCGCACCAACCATTCTCATTAATCTATCTATTGGAGCTAAGGAGAGTTCAGGCGTACTTTCACCAAAAATCTTAAAATCGTAATGAGATTATAAACTTTTCTCTAGCTTTAAGGACGTGATAACTTAAGTTTACTTTCCTAAATGGTTGTAGTAGTACCTTTAAACATTAAGAGAGAAATATAGCTATTATTGATTATTATCTAGTTAATTAATTAAAACTTCAAGGTTGACATTAACTCTCTAACTCTAAACCTCTAACTCTTTAATACAAATATCTTAGAAGCCTTATAAATCTCAGATATTGATCTAGCAACTCTTCTAAAACTTGAAAGCTAAATATAGAAGACTAATTCAAAAATTCCGAACAAGAAGACATATAAACCTTAAGTTGCAATGTCTAAGTTTAAACACACCTCTAAACTCCATTATTTAGATTAACTAGTTAATTTTCATTAAAGGCTTAGGTTAGTTCGTAAGAAGAACTTAAACAACATCTTTAAAATATGGCATCTTTCATATCTCTAGACAAATATATTTCGTCGAGAGATTACCTCTTATCCTTACCTGGTAATTTTCTGAAATGATAATTTCAGACCTAATTGTAGAAAGACAACTTCTACAGTACTAATTTACTTGAAATCAGCTTGTTCAATATATTTCATTAAATAAGATTTTACTCAAACTAAAAGAGAAGTTAGGAATTTATTTTTTAAGGCGTTTTTTAATATCTTCTGCTGCCCAGTGTATAAGAGACTCTCCATGATATAATGTTTTTAGGGCTGCATTAACATCTTCAGGTTTAACTACAACCATCCATCCTTGATTATATGGGTCCTCATTTATCAAGGATGGTTTTTTCTTTAAAGTCTCATTTACTTCAGTAATAGTACATGTAAAAGGCAGAGTTAATCCACTAACCCATTTAGCTGACTCTATAGTTCCAAATGGTTTTTTAGCTTCAATTCTTGAATTGGTTGGTTTAAGACGAACAATTAAAATCTTACCTGCAGCCTTGGCACCAAAATCATTTAGTCCAACACGAAACTTACCATCCTCAACTCTTATCCATAAGTGATCACTTGTATAATAAAGATCATCTGGGAAGTCATATTCATCTATTTTAACCATTTAACTACACCAGGGATTGCAAGTAGATACAGACTTAAAAATATTTCCACATATTATTATTCATTTTTTACTAACTCTAGAAGTTTAAATAGCGCGTTTCACATCACATCAAGTATATTTATTATTGAATTCTTAGGGAGGACATTTTACATTCTGATTTAAGCTCAGGTTCAAAGAATTTATGGAGTAAGTTAAATGTTTTCTCCTACAGTTAAACCTTCAAATTTTTAATTTAGTATTTACTAATACTGGTCTATATATCATCATAATAATGCAGAAGACATATAAACGTTAATCATCCATTTTATGTAAGTTAAAGTAAAATTAAATTTAAGACGAATATTTTTTAAAATTATAAATGTTAATCTCAAGATGATTAATTCAATAGGTAAACTTATTAGAATGTTTATTTATTTTTACACAGCTTGACTTTAATGATATCTCTTAGTTACTTTATCAACATAGGTATTATAGATAATCAATAATAACACTATATTCTCTATTTTAGAGACATGAATTAATACATAGGATGTATACATATTATCCTTTCTTCTTAAACAATATATTTCTCTCTTAATGTTTTAGAAGTACATGTACCAACATCGCCTACAGAATAATAATACATGTATAACTACAATTACAGACAATACTAATAATAGTCAACATAAACTCTTAACACGACAATAAAATAAATGTAACCAGTAATCTACCTATTATATTGACCTCATAGCTCATAAATATAATCCTAGTCCTAAATAACATATTGAAACCATAATGAAAAGAAATATAAGTAGTTGTCTTCATCTTTTCAAGGGCTTATACTTACTAAATACATCATAATGATATAGGATAAGAAAGTCTCTACTTAAATATCTAAAAAATTAACAGGACACTATGAATAGAAAACTTAATAAGCTAGTTCTCCTTTCTCTTTTTAGTCAAATTATAAGTAAAATATAAAATACCTATTGGTGATTATTATGTCAGCTCCAGCTCAAGCCCAACTTGCTCAAATTGGTGGTGTGCCTGTACTAATACTTAAAGAAGGCTCGCAAAGAACTGTTGGAAGGGAAGCTCAGAGATCAAACATCTTAGCCGCCAAAGTTATTGCTGAAACTATAAAAACTACTCTTGGGCCCCGGGGTATGGATAAAATGCTTGTCGATAGTCTTGGAGATGTTACAATAACTAATGATGGAGCTACCATACTTAAAGAAATAGATATTCAGCATCCAGCAGCTAAAATGCTTGTTGAAGTTGCTAAAACACAGGATGAAGAGGTAGGCGATGGAACAACTACTGTTACTGTTTTGGCTGGTGAATTATTGAAACGAGCAGAAGCTTTGCTTGATAAGGAAGTTCATCCCACAATAATAATAAGTGGTTATAGAAAGGCTACTGAAAAGGCTCTTGAGGCTCTTGAAAAAGCAAGTGTGAAAGTAAGTCCGGATGATGTTGATACACTTATTAAAGTTGCTAAGACAGCTATGGGTAGTAAGGCTATAGGTGGATATAAGGACTATTTTGCGAAACTAGCTGTGGAAGCTGTTAAGAAAATAGTTGTTGAACGTGATGGTAAGCTTGTAGCAGATATTGACGATAATATACAATTGATAAAGAAACAAGGCGGAGGAGCTTTAGATACAAAGTTAATTGATGGAATTATAATTGATAAAGAGGTCGTACATGCTGGAATGCCTAAGCGTGTTGAAAACGCAAAAATAGCATTAATTGACTGCCCATTAGAGATTGAAAAACCGGAAATCGATGCTGAAATTAGGATAACTAATCCTGAGGAGATGAAGGCATTTCTTGATGAAGAAGAAAAGATGCTTAAACAAATGGTAGAGAAAATAAAATCTATAGGAGCTAATGTTGTCTTTTGCCAGAAGGGAGTAGATGACATTGCTCAACACTATTTGGCTAAAGAAGGAATACTAACTGTTAGAAGAGTAAAGAAATCTGATATGGAAAAGCTAGCAAGAGCTACTGGAGCAAGAATAGTTACGAATATCGAAGATCTTGCCCCATCTGATCTTGGTGAAGCTGGTTTAGTTGAAGAACATAGAATAGGTGAGGATAGGATGGTTTTTGTTGAAAGATGTAAGAATCCACGTGCAGTCAGTATATTAATTAGAGCTGGACTTGAAAGAGCTGTTGATGAAGCTGAACGAACATTAACTGATGCACTAAGTGTTGTTTCAGATGTTATTGAAGATGGAAAAATAGTTCCAGGTGGTGGTGCTATAGAATTTGAGGTCGCAAAGGAGCTAAGAGCCTTCGCCCCTACAGTTGGAGGAAAAGAACAATTAGCAATAGAAGCTTTTGCAGATGCATTAGAGGAAATTCCAAAGACGTTAGCTTATAATGCTGGATTAGATCCTATCGATATTTTGGTCGAAGCAAGAGCAAAACATGAAGAAGCTTATGGTTTTAAGTATGGTGTTGATGTATATAGTGGAAAAATCGCTGATATGTTTCAATTAGGAATTATAGAACCTACATGTGTAAAACGTCAGGCAATAAAATCTGCAGCAGAAGTAGCCTCTATGATATTAAGAATTGATGATGTAATAGCTGCAGGTAAAATAGAGAGTAAAACACCAACTCCTAAAAAGGAAGAAGAGGAAAAAAGTGAAACATCAATAGACTAATCATGAATAATACTTTAAACAATCTTTTTATAGCTATCGTTAAAAAACCTCTATTACGCGGCAAGCAAAAACCTAACAAACCTTTTAAGAAAGGTAGAGGATTTAGTTTGCTAGAGATAAAAGCTGCGGGATTAACTATTAGTGAAGTAAAGAAGCTTAGTATACCAGTAGATAATAGAAGACGAAGTTCTCATAATTTAAATATTGAAAAACTTAAACAAATTAAGATAAAGTATTTTAATAATTCTCTTTAGCTAGAATTGTTATAAATTCATCTATAATTTTCTCTGGAGCTTTGATTTCTTCAAGCTTTACTATAGATTCAATAGTTAGTGGTAAGTAAGTAGTAATATTGGGTCCTGAAACTTTTACAGTATTCGGATCAATATGATCTATTAACCATTCATCATCTATTTTATAGATATTCTTAGAAGTTGTATTAGTGTTTTTATTTAATGAATAAATTTCGTTATTATTAGTTATGATTGTATAATTATTTTTTCCACCTGAAGATGTTTGTCTAATCTTACTTTCTTTAATCTTTAATTGCTTTTTTTCTTTTATTTTAAAAAATAATGGTTTAAATTTTATTACTTTTCCTGCTTTCCTAATGACCGCTTCCTTCTCCTTTAATTTTAAGTTAACTAATGATGCATCACTAGGTGCTGTTGCAAATGAAATCCAAATAGGAGTTCTTATTCTAATAGTTTTATTTACTAGCGAGGCTGATGGAGCTATCATAATGATTATAGCTCCATATTTTTGCAATTCAAGAATCCACTTCACAAATATTACATCCTCTACAGGAATTAAACTATGTACCTCCTCAATTACGATTACTCTGCTTTTTCTTTTTAAGAAATTTTCTCTTGAGAATTTTTGAATAAGGCCCCTTAAAACTATTGCATATCCGACTCTTTTTTCTAGTTCTCCTCCAGTTATAACAAATACTCCAGGATCTATAGAGTAGGTTAAACGTTTTTCTCCTATAGTTAAACCTTCAAATTTTTTAAGTAGTACTTGTTGGGCTTCGATTTCAAGTCTATTCTCATAATCAATAGCTAATTGCTCTATCATTCTTTTTATGTCAAGAGCACTTACTTCTACTAATCCACTACTGTTTAAAGCTTTTAATACACGTAATAATAAGTTTGTTTGATGAGCTGTTAAATTTAATGTTATACTTAAAAGATCTCTCATCTCAATTATTTCTTTCTCATTTCTAATAGAAAAAGTCATTGTGGATAAATTCACTTCATGACATGGAAGATCTAATACATGGTATTCATTATACCAATCAAAGATGTAAATATCAATTTTGTTACTAAGTTTTTTAATAATTCTTTGTATAAATCTTGTTTTTCCCATACTTGAGGCTCCTGTTACTAAAAGTAGTGTTGGTTTAATCTCTAAGAAAACAGGTTTGATGCCTGAAAAACCAATTAATAAGTTATTTTTAATTTTCAATGTCTTTAAAAAAGCGGAGGCAATTACACTTATTAATACAATTATACCTAGAAAAACATAACTATAATTTAATACAATTACATATTTAAGCATGAACATATATACAATCAAAATCATGAAAACAATATATAGTATACAATCTAAGTAATCATGACCTTTCTTCATAGCCATTTAGGGAAGCTAACGTCGTTAGAAAGAGTAAGTATTAACTATATTATTAGTAAATAATCTCCTCCTCATTTCCCCCTCTATATATATGAAAACTATAAAATTTATATTTTTATCTATTTAGTAAATAAATAAAGGTAAGACTATTTACTAACAAATAGATTGTTAATTGTTATTAAAGTATTTTTTACTTTAAAGTCTGTGTCTATGTGTTACTAATTACATCAATAGAGAGGTTTCTATACTTATAATCCCTTTAAGATCAAAAGGGAATTCTAGATTAATACTTAAGAAAGAGTCGATATCTAAAGTATAATTAAACTAACCTTATCTCAAAGATACCGTTAATTTAGCCCTAAATTCCGTAGTTGTACTAATTGGCGTAATCCACCTTAAAAATGAGTAAGCTTAAAAGCTAATAAGTATTTTACTAATGATGATGTCTGGTCAAAGCACTGAGAAAATATGAAGATGCCACTACATACCTGAAGGCCATGTCCAACCATTATTTTAGTTCTTATTCATTTCTTCTCATACTTTGTATGTGGGATGTTAAAGTTTTGATAGTTGTTTAGATTATGCTTGGATTTTATGAATCTTGATTCAAAGTTTGGTGGAGAAATGTCTTGAGACTGTATGCAAAGGCATGGTTTAAGGGGATTTGTAAGGTAAGCCTGATATATGCTAAGAGCTATTCTCCACATTCTTCAATATTAAAATTCCAAAGTCTACTCTACATTACTGGGAGGTTAGGTATGGGAGATATTATAAAGAAGATTTAAGAAAGTTCCTCAGCCTTCTCAACCTCATAGAATATAACTAATCAATAATAGACTAACAAAGATCACTGATTAATTAAAGGCATAAGTTACTCATTAACGTAAAAGCGGAAACACACTACTTCAATACATGCCCACTACAGTTCTGAGGTAGAGTCTATTAGAGCATACCTGAAGGAGGTGAATTCATGTTTAGTAATGTAGCATTCAACGCTAAGCTTATATTAAACACTATAGCATCTAAAGAATACATGTCCATTATAAAAAGAGCTAACAAGCCTAAAGACTTCAGAGCAAGAATAAGAATAAGGTATACAATGAATCACTATACACATATAGAAGCGTTAAGAAGAATATTCAAAGCATTAAAAGTATCAGAGACAGAATAAAGACGAGAAAGAGGAAATCCACAAAACAGAATAATCCTAAGAACCACAACATATCACTTAAAATCATAGTAAGGTGGATCTATGAATAGATTGGACCCACTATAGGTCTGAATAATGTTAATAAACTCAGTACGAGTCTATGGTTTACTTTATTAATAAGCTGTTTACTATTTCATTGATATAGTTTCTTTCATTAGGCTTTATAACTTATTATTATACAAGTACTCTTTATTCTGGAGTTTAACTATGAGCTTATATGCAATATCTTTATAGTTAATTGACTTATTTTATGAGCTTTGCAGTAAGTTCTATGTCGGTATGTGTTTATTCTTTATATATTGATATAATAGATGAAATATTATCCTTCCAAGCATGAACTAAAGCCAATTACATAGTAAATACTGCAAGTAGTTGAAATAAATGATCTAAGAAATCCTAATCATAGCTCACATTATAAGATAAGTAAGGGAAAGCTTAGATAAGCCGGCTTACAAATTATTTAGTAAATTACGTTAGATTTATAAATAGGAATTTGAAAATAATATATGATTTTAAGCGATTTTATGGTGTAATTTATGGAGAGATTTAACTTAAGGACTATTCAGAACATAGTATTTAAAGGAACTACAACTGTAGGCGTTGTGTGTGAAGATGGAATTATATTAGCAGCTGATAAAAGAGCAACGGCTGGATACTACATAGCTAGTAAACGTGTCAAAAAAATATTTAAAATAGATGAGCACATAGCAGGAACGATGGCTGGAGGCGTAGCTGATGCCCAACATTTTCTTGAAGCAATAAAATATATGGCAAGTTTGTATAAGTACAATAATAAGAGACCTATTTCTATTAGATCAGCAGCGACACTAGCATCAAATATTCTCTTTAATATGAGGCCATACGTTTTTTTAGTTGAGTCTATAATTGCTGGTGTTGATGATTATGGTCCGAGTATGTATTCCATAGATTTCTTTGGAACAGTCACACAGGAACAATGTATAGGACGGGGATCAGGTAGTCCAGTAGCCTTAGGAGTATTGGAGAGTGAATTTAGACCTGGAATGAGTGTAAGTACAGTTTTACCCATTATTATAAAAGCATTAAATGCAGCTTTGAAAAGAGATCCCTTTACAGGTGAGGGGGTAGATGTCGTCGTAATTACTAAGAAAGAAGGATATCGTGAACTTTCTGAAGATGAACTTAAACATTACTCATAAACCAGGTATAGATACTACATGTATCAAAAAACAAGTATAAATGATTATCGCAACATCATACTAAAGCAGGTTCCCAAAGAAGCTGAAATTACGAAAATAGAATTTGAGGGTCCTATAATCGCTATTTATTCAAAAAACCCACAAATATTGATGGAAAATGGTGAGATAGTAAAAGGTATTGCTAAGACTATAAAGAAGAGAATAATCGTTAGAGCGGATCCGTCTGTAAGAAAGGATCCAAAAGATGCGAAGGAGTACATATTAAGTACGATTCCACAGGAGGCTGAGGTTGTTGATATATTCTTCGACGAGGTTCTAGGCGAGGTTATTATAGAAGCTAAAAAGCCAGGATTGGTTATAGGAAAGGGGGGATCTATACTTAAACAAATAACTCTTAACACAAACTGGCGTGCTATTGTTGTGAGGTCAGCCCCAATAAAATCTAAAGTAATGACTCAAAGAATGCAATTACTAAGAGAAAAAAGAGAATATCGAGAAAGTTTTCTTCGAAAAGTTGGTATGCGGATTCATAGAACTACATTTTGTAAAACCGATTGGGTAAGAATATCATTACTTGGAGGCTTTCAAGAAGTTGGAAGAAGTGCAATTCTTGTTCAAACTAACAGAAGCTCTGTATTACTTGATTGCGGTATAAAGTTAGGTGCAACAACACTTCACGAGCAGTTTCCACGTTTAGATGTAAATGAATTCGATGTAGAAACCTTAGATGCCATTGTATTAACACATGCACACCTAGATCATTGTGGTTTTGTTCCATTTCTCTTTAAATACGGCTATTCAGGACCAGTATATTGTACTAAGGCAACCCAAGATCTAACAACGTTATTGCAGCTTGACTATATTGAAGTATTATCAAGAGAAGGTAGTTTTATACCATATAGTCTTAGGGATGTAAAAAAAATGATACTTCACATGATTTCCTTAGATTATGGTGAAGTAACAGATATAGCTCCAGACATCAAACTTACATTACATAATGCTGGCCATATTTTAGGATCTGCTATGGCTCATTTACATATTGGTGATGGATTTTACAATATATTATATACGAGTGATTTCAAATTTGGTAAGACAAAACTTCTTGAGTCAGCTTCATCAAGCTTTCCAAGATTAGAGACATTAATAATGGAAAGTACTTATGGTGGAAAGGAGGACATAATGCCAGATAGAATGCAGTCTGAAAAATATTTTTTAAGTATTATAAATGATACTTTATCAAGAAAAGGTAAAGTTTTAATTCCTGTTTTAGCCGTTGGCCGTTCCCAAGAAATTATGCTAATTCTCCATGATGCAATGGAAAAAAACATTATCCCAAGGGTCCCAGTATTCATTGAAGGAATGGTTCTTGAAGCTACAGCTATTCACACCGCGCATCCAGAAGATCTATCCAATGACTTAAAAGATAGAATCTTTTATAAGGGAGAGAATCCATTTGTATCTGATGTATTCGTTAGGGTTGATGATAAATATGCGAGAACTGACATAATAGAAGGAGAGCCCTGTATTATTATGGCCACTTCAGGAATGCTTATGGGAGGTCCAGCTCTAGAATATTTTAAGGCACTGGCTGAGGACGAAAAAAACTCTCTAATTTTTGTCTCATATCAACCTGAGGGAACATTAGGACGTAGGATTCAAAACGGATTACGTGAAGTATCTCTAACTGATGAGAGAGGATCAATACATATAGTAAAAGTTAAAATGAACATTAAAAATGTTGAAGGATTTAGTGGTCATAGTGATAGAAGACAACTACTACGCTTTATTCAAAATTTAACACCTAAACCCCGTGAGATTATAATAGGTCATGGTGAAAAAAGCAAGTCTGAATCATTGGTATCAGCTATAGATAAAATGTTTAGAATAAAAACTAGAGTACCAAGTATAATGGACGCCATTAGACTTATATGAATGTTATTAATAATGTTTGATCTACACTTCTGAATTGACCTAATATTTTGGCTTTGCAACTTAAGTATATATTGATAAAAGCTTTAAGTTCCTGAGGATCTGTGAAGATGATGAGTAAGTCGAGATTAATAAGGCTATCATATAGACTTAATAATTTTTAAGCATGATTTCACTAGAACAAGAAAACCTAATAGAGCGTAAGCTCACAAATTTAATGTTATTAATCTGTATATTATAAATAAAGTTGTGAAGTTTAAAGATTATCTTAACAGTGTCATTTTAGAGCATGAAAACATTTAAATATATATTGAAGATATTACTTCGGTATTATGGGTCAAATAAATAATCAGAAAGTATTTAGGGTCACGGCTCAGCTAATCGATAATATGCCCAAAGCTCCTGAATTATTTCATGTGGTCATGTTTTCACAAGATGCAAAAATTTCAATGCAAATTCCTAAGAAAATTCTTACTATTGAAAGGAGTAAAGAATACCTAGTATATATAGATAATAAACCGATCTCTAGCGAGGAAAAGTTCGTCCTCTATATGCAGGGCAAAATAGTATCTCTGTATAAGAATGATAAGCTCAGGATGAATATTTCAATAGGTGGACTTATTGTTAGCATAGAGACATCTAAATATAATTATGACTTCAAGATTGGTGAAAATATATACTTGGCGATTACTACAATAGTCTAAATTTCCTACTTCTACAGGAACTTATTTAAGATCATTTTCAAATCCTCATTTTACTTCCAGAACTATTAGTAATACTATGTCTACACCATTTCATACTACAAACTTTAAGTCTCTATTCTATGAGGAGTAAAAGCTCGGCAATAGGCTATTCATCATTGCTAAGCTCGAATGCTGCTACTTCAATGTCATTCATTAACCTAGCTCATAATCAGAACTTCTGAAGAAGCTAAAACCTAAAAACTTATCCAGCTAGTAAGTTTGTCAACAACTTGATACTGTTAAGCTAGGACTTAAACCCTATAAGCTTATTACATGTTAACTTGACGGCATCAATTAGTTAAATAACATTTTTATATTACTTCCTAAAATAAAACTTACAGAGTGAGTATTATGCCCAAAAAAAGGAAAAGTAGAGGAAGAGGAAAGGGAGACAAAGGGAAGGAATCAAAGGTTCAGTGTGATGGATGTGGTGCATGGGTACCCCGCTCAAAGGCTAAGAGAATAACAAGATATGTATCTTATGTTGATCCTCAATTAAGGAAAGAATTAGAAAGTAAAGGTGCTATAATTCCGAGAGTACCTATTACAAAATATTATTGTATAAGTTGCTCGGTATTTCAAGGTATTGTGAAGGTTAGAGCAAGAGAAGATAGAAAGGAGAAAGAAAAATTAGGATAGATTAGTTTATTTAAGTTTGCATTTAAAAAACAAAAGGTAAAGGAAATTTATGCTGAAATCGCTAGTAAATTATATAATTTTATTTCCATAGAAATACATAACTTATGATTTAAGTAAAGAATAATTAGAACTTTAAATTCTAAATTAAGTGATTGGTATAGAAGAAAGCTAAATGAGGTAAGATTAAATTTAGGTGAATTAACAACTTATCAACCATAGCTATAGCATGGTGATGTTTATTATAATTTTTAGAATTCTACAACATTATTTGTTTTTAGGATTATACTTTTCGTCTTCTTTTATTCAATAATTTATTTTGCCACGAATATTTTCTGATTTTTTTATTGGGATATCCGCATGCTGCACACCTTTTTTTCCTTATATGGTACGCACTTCTGCCACATCTCCTACAACGTATATGCAAATCTTTCTTCCCTTTTTTGCCGAAAGATGTTGTGCCCTTAACCATAAATAATCATCGATTATAATTTGCTAGGCGATACTAAAACTACATTGTCTCCTCTAACTATTATCTGACCTAGTTTTTTAAGTTCTTTTCCATCTTCATTGATTTCTATGGATTCTTCAAGTACTAGGTTTAAATGTTGGTCAAAATGTTTTAGAACTCCTCTTATTGTTCTACCGCCCTTCAGCTTGACTAAAACTATATTTCCTAGGGCTTCAGCTAAAACTTCAGAACCGCTTACAACTTCGTTATCCATGAAGTATTCACCTTAATTTAGGGGTTATTAACTCTCTTTTATACTTTACGTGTAGAAATATAGCTTTACGGTACCATTAGGCTTAATCCTTAAATTTATATTTGATTTGATGGAGATGTTAAGATTATTTTGGTAAAGTTAGAATATAATAAATTTACTATGCATTTCTAAAACCGTATCTTTTAAGGCTATAATGGCTGCTCACAATATATAGATAAAATCTTAGTCTTATTTAAAATCTTAAAGCCCAAGTAACTGTAATTACAGGTGGAATAGAATGTGACAACTTAAGATTTATATTTTCTATTGTTAATTATTTCATGTTGTATTAAATCTTGATTGAGGACTTGGGTGTTTTAGGAGGAATAAGGCTCCTGTTGAGCTTAATATTCTGATTAGCATTCCACATTCAGCATTCAAGTCTTAGAAGACTCTACTAGCATTTCATAAGAGATTTTCTAAAATACTATGATGGTAAAAATTCATTATTGATAATGCTCCATGGTTTAAGCTAGAGGAACTAAATCTGCCATATAGTATAGAATCCTTTCAGTAACAGAATCAGTACTCATCATTCAAGAGAGCAAGACTCCTCAACAACACAGCATCAAACCCAATTAACAAAGCTAAAGACTCAAAATCAATAACATACTGAAACCAAATAATAAAACATTCATACCATACTACAACCATTAGGAAGGTAAGCTTAAGTTGTCATGTTTGTGAAATATTCCAATAGAAACTTATAGTTAACAGAAATATTTAATAAGGTATATTCATAACATAACCTAAGTTAAAGGGTGATTAATTTGAGTATTAAAGGTAAACTTACATCTGAGTTATCTTCACTTATAGATAGGCAAGTTACAGTTAAGACTACTTTAGGAGATATATTTACTGGAAAAGTTGTTGCAATAGAGTTTCCGGAGTTTCATGTTTGTCTAGCAGATGCTATTGATGGAAATGGGGAGAAATATCCTAGAGTAATAATTAGAGGTGAAGTAGTTGCTGAAATATTTAGGAAAGAAAAGCCATTCGATTTAAAGGGGTTAGCTGAAAGGCTTGAAAAACTATTTCCAAACATGGTAAAGTACTATGAAGAGGCTAGAGTAATAACTGTTATGGATAGAGTTAGAGTTACTGAACAAGGTGTTGTTGATGGAACAGGATTAGTAGCTGATAAAGTTAAGAAAGTCTACGACACATATGTAGAAGAGTTGAAAGAAAAAATGTAGAAGTATATGACGTATGATGTTGATAGTGTATTTGAGTTAAGATGCAAAGATTTACTTGGGAGAATAGGAAGACTTAAAACAAGGCATGGAGTAATTGAAACTCCTGTTTTGTTTCCTGTCATCAATCCATTAAATCAAATAATAACTATTAATGATATATACTTTAAGTTTAAAGTTAAAAGCATTATAACTAACGCTTACTTGCTAAAAAAGCATTTTAAAGAGCAAGCTATAATTCAAGGGATTCATGATCTATTAAATTTCAAAGGAGTTGTCATGACTGATTCCGGAGCATATCAAATATTGAAATATGGTAGTGTAGATATAGATCCTAAAGATATTGTTTTATTTCAAAAAAATATAGGAAGTGACATTGGAGTTATTCTTGATATACCTACTGGATGGAAAACTGATAGAAAGCATGCTGAATATACTGTTCTAGAAACAATTAAAAGAGCCAGCGATGCTGTTCAGCTAATAGATGGAGGTGATATGCTTTGGGTTGGACCATTGCAGGGTGGTAAATATATGGATTTAATTGAATATTCAGCAATAAAAATGAAAGAATTACCATTTCATATTTATGCTTTAGGAAGTCCAACAGCAGTTATGGAGCAATATCGATATGATCTTCTTATTGATATGATATTTGCAGCTAAAAAAAATATACCTCCCAATAGACCATTTCATTTATTCGGTGCTGGACATCCACTCATGTTTGCTATAGCAGTAGCATTAGGATGTGATATATTTGATTCGGCATCCTATGCATTATATGCGAGAGATGATAGATATGTCACAGAATATGGAACAATAAAATTTGAAAGATTAAATTACTTGCCCTGCACATGTCCAGCATGTAGTAAAGCATCTATTAATGAATTACGACAAATGAGTAAAAAAAGTAGAGAGAAAATTTTAGCGGAACATAACCTATACATGTGTATTAATGAGATTAATAAAATTAAGCAATCCATTATTGATGGTCGATTATGGGAGCTTTTAGAGATACGCTGTAGAAGCCATCCATCACTCATGAAAGCGCTAGTAAAACTAAGAAAGTACTTGATATACTTAGAGAGAAACACACCAATCAGCAAGAAAAGAGGAATATTCATATTTGATATGGTAAGTCTAAATAGACCTGAGATTTTTAGATATAAACGATGGTTAATTAATCGTTATATTCCACCTATAGAAAAGGATACGTTAATTTTAGTACCTAGTACCAACATGAAAAAACCATATCATAAATCATCTATAATAAAAAAAGTTATAGAATGTATAAGTAAAGCTTCAAACTTAGATCATGCAAGAGTTCATATATGCATATATGACATATTGTTTGGATTGATTCCATTAGAAATTGATGATATTTATCCAATTTCACAGTGTGAGACAGCGGTAGAAGCTTCATATAATAATAACTTTAGAAAAAAATTAGTCTATCAAATAGTTAAATTTATAAACAAATTTAAAAAAAATTATAAGCATTACATAATAGTAACCGACAAAATATTAAATAGAAAGCATCTAGATTTTATAGAAAAAACATGTAATATTAAAGTAAAAGCCGTAGAAAGTTATTACGACTTACTAAGATTATAATAAATTCTGCATTAACCATTAACTTAATACATTCTTCTCTCTTTCAATACTTAAATCAATTCTGAAAACGATAATTCACTATTTTAGACTTAGGTTTAATAGAGCAACTTATAATCATATCCCTATTTCCTAACCAAACGCCGAAGAAATATAACCCTAAGTTACCACGTCCCGCAAACTCTAGTAAAGAATAAATATGCAAAAAAATTTCACAATAAATACATATTCCGAAAAAAATGCCCATAGTTAAGCGGCGGCGTTGATTCGATAGGGAACCAAGTTCCTAAGATGAAGAATCAACCTCCAACTATGGGTAAAGGATGTAGACCTAACTTAATTAGTGTTGTTAGGTCTGAAGTAGGCTAGCAAACACCCGCCAATTCCGTAGCCTAACCGTATCCCCAACCAAAACCGGTTGATCCTGCCGGACATGACCGCTGTCGGGGTGGGACTAAGCCATGCGAGTCGTACGCCCTGAGCAATGACAGGGCGTGGCGCACGGCTCCGTAAAACGTGGCTAAACTACCCCCAGGACGAGAATAACCCCGGGAAACTGGGGCTAATTCTCGATAGGTGCAAAGTTCTGGAATGACTTTGCGCCAAAAAGGACTAGGATCATGCTTCCTAGCTCCGCCTGGGGATGTGGCCACGGCCTATCAGGTAGTTGGTGGGGTAACGGCCCACCAAGCCGATAACGGGTACGGGCCCTGAGAGGGGGAGCCCGGAGATGGCCACTGAGACAAGGGGCCAGGCCCTACGGGGTGCAGCAGGCGCGAAACCTCCGCAATGGGCGAAAGCCCGACGGGGTCACCTCGAGTCCCGCCTGCTGAAGGTGGGTTTTCCCTGGTCTAAAAAGCCAGGGGAATAAGCGGGGGGCAAGTCTGGTGTCAGCCGCCGCGGTAACACCAGCTCCGCGAGTGGTCATGACGTTTATTGGGCTTAAAGCATCCGTAGCCGGCTTGGTGTGTCTCTGGTTAAATCTCACGGCCTAACCGTGAGACGCCAGAGATACTACCAAGCTAGGGGGTGGGAGAAGCCGGGGGTACTCCAGGGGTAGGGGCAAAATCCTATAATCCCTGGAGGACCACCAGTGGCGAAGGCGCCCGGCTAGAACACGCCCGACGGTGAGGGATGAAAGCTGGGGGAGCGAACCGGATTAGATACCCGGGTAGTCCCAGCTGTAAACGATGCAGGCTAGGTGTCGGGTGGGCTTAGTGCTCACCCGGTGCCGAAGCGAAAGCGTTAAGCCTGCCGCCTGGGGAGTACGGTCGCAAGGCTGAAACTTAAAGGAATTGGCGGGGGGGCACCACAAGGGGTGAATGCTGCGGTTTAATTGGAGTCAACGCCGGGAACCTTACCAGGGGCGACAGCAGAATGATGGCCAGGCTGACGACCTTGCCTGACACGCTGAGAGGAGGTGCATGGCCGTCGCCAGTTCGTGCCGTGAGGTGTCCGGTTAAGTCCGGAAACGAACGAGACCCCTACCTCTAGTTGCTAGTAGGTCTCTGCGGAGACCTACGCAATACTAGAGGGACTGCCGGCGTTAAGCCGGAGGAAGGAAGGGGCTACGGCAGGTCAGTATGCCCCGAAACCCCTGGGCTACACGCGGCATGCAATGGTGAGGACAGAGGGTTTCAACCCCGAAAGGGGGAGGTAATCCCTAAACCTCACCTAAGTTGGAATCGAGGGCTGCAACTCGCCCTCGTGAATACGAAATCCCTAGTAACCGCGTGTCACCATCGCGCGGTGAATACGTCCCTGCCCCTTGCACACACCGCCCGTCGCTCCACCCGAGTCGAGGTTAGGTGAGAATTGGCTTATACCAATTCGAACCTTACCTCGGCAAGGGGGGAGAAGTCGTAACAAGGTGGCCGTAGGGGAACCTGCGGCCGGATCACCTCCTTGGGAGGTACGGTAGGCTACAGGTGAAAGGTGTTTGCTAGCCTACTAAATTTAATGCAACCCTAGAGTATAATACTCTGGGGTGAAGGGCAGAGGAGGAAATTGCTCCTATGAGTGCCGCACATAGGCTATAGCGCTAACTAGATTAGCCCTAAATATAGCTTACATAATTTAAGCTACCTGGTGGATGGCTTGGCTCGGGCGCCGACGAAGGACGTGGCAAGCAGCGATATGCCCCGGGTAGACGCATGCAGTCTTTGAACCGGGGATTTCCGAATGGGAATCCTGCTGGAGGATATTAACCTCCAGCGCCCCGTAAGGGGTGGGAACCCCCCGAACGGAAACATCTTAGTAGGGGGAGGAAAAGAAACCAAAATGGGATTCCCTTAGTAGGGGCGACCGAACGGGGAAAAGCCTAAACCGAACCCTATATCGAAAGATATAGGGGATGTAGGGTTAATGGGCTCAGCCTCCTCCTCGTTTAGGAAGCTGAAGTGGCCTGAAATGGCCCGCCGTAGAGGGTGATAGCCCCGTAAGCGTAACTAAACAGGAGAAGGGCTGAGACCCCAGAGTACCATGGCCTGATTTGGCTGTGGGAAGTAGGGAGTCACCGACTTCCAAGGCTAAATACGTCCCGAGACCGATAGCGCACTAGTACCGTGAGGGAAAGCTGAAAAGAACCCCGGAAGGGGGGTGAAAAGAGCCTGAAACCAGGTAGCTACATACGGTACGGCTCCTAAGGGAAGATCCTTCTCGAAGGAAAACTTGGCAACAAGTGAGTACGAAGAGAAGGGGACCAGAGTCGTTCCGTCCGTTTGGAACCACGGGCCGGGGAGTTCATAGTCGTGGCGAGCCTAAATGGTTAACCCATGAAGGCGAAGCGAAAGCGACAGCCCGCAGCTAAAACCTCTACTCTATATTCTGAGTATGAAGAGAAGATGATTACATCAGAATATAGAGCAAGTTTTGGTGAGGGGCGGGGTCTTAAAGGCCCTAGTCACGACTATGATAACCCGAAACCGGGCGATCTAGGCCTGGGCAGGATGAAGTCAGGCGAAAGCCTGATGGAGGTCCGAAGGGGTGCTGACGTGCAAATCGCTCCCTTGACCTGGGCCTAGGGGCAAAAGACCAATCTAGCCCGGTGATAGCTGGTTCCCCCCGAAGTGGGTCGCAGCCCAGCCCATCCGGAGGTGTCCCATAGGGTAGGGCTCTGATAGGGAAGTAAGAGGTCGAAAGGCCTCGCTTCTCTTTCAAACTTCGAATCTATGGGAACCATAGAAGGATGGAGACGGGCTCTGCGGGATAAGCCTGCAGGCCGCAAGGGGAACAACCCAGACTGGGGTTAAGGCCCCAAAGTCCTGGCTAAGTGTCAAGCTGAAAAGGCGTCCTCGGCCGCAGACAGCGGGGAGGTAGGCTTAGAAGCAGCCATCCTTTAAAAAGTGCGTAACAGCTTACCCGCCGAGGCCGAGGGCCCTGAAGATTGCCGGGACTAAGCCAGGCGCCGAGACCCCAGGACACAGCTCATATGAGCTGTGATTCGGTAGGGGGGCGTGCCGTTAGGGCAGAAGCTGGTCTGTGAAGACCAGTGGACCTAACGGTAGTGCAGATCCCGGCGTCAGTAGCAGCGTAGCCGGGTGAGAATCCCGGCCACCGAAAGGGCTAAGGGTTCCTCGGCAACGCGTCGTCGACCGAGGGTTAGCCGGTCCTAAGAGGAAGCTTAACCGCTCTCCTCGAAGGGGAAGCCGGTTAATATTCCGGCGCCACGGAGATACGTACGGTAACGTAAGCTCAACCCTCTACCTTAGGATAGGCTGAGCAGGGTTACTGCCCTGTTTAACTGCTTAAACCCGGGAAGTACCGTAATGGTGAGAACCGGGTGAAGGCAGGAATAGCCCTCCAATGGAGGGTTCAGCCGATTCCTAGGGTCCATGAAAAGGGGTTGAGAAGGATTCTCCGTGCCCGTACCGAGAACCGACACTGGTGCCCTGGGTGAGAAGCCCAAGGTGTGTCGGGTAACACCAGGCTAGGGAACTCGGCAAATTGGCCCCGTGCCTTAGGCATAAGGGGTGCCTGAAGCCTTAGGTGAAAAAACCTGGGGCTTTAGGTCGCAGTGACTAGGGGGTCCCGACTGTTTAACAAAAACATAGGTCCCCGCAAGCCCGAAAGGGTGTGTACGGGGGCTGAATCCTGGCCACTGGCGGTCCGTGAAACCCGGGTTCAACCGGGCTAAGCGCCGCCGAAGGCCGGGAGTAACTCTGACTCTCTTAAGGTAGCCAAATGCCTTGTCGGGTAAGTTCCGACGTGCATGAATGGATCAACGAGGGCCCCACTGTCCCAGCCTGGTACCCGGCGAACGCACGCACCCAGTGAACAGGCTGGGGACTCCCAGCGGGGAGAGAAGACCCCGTGGAGCTTTACTGCAGCCTGCCGTTGAGGTACAGCTATAGATGCAGAGCGTAGGCGGGAGCCACTGAAACAGTCTCTCCGGGGACTGTGGAGGCGCCAATGTAACACCGCCCATCCATAGCTATACCCCTTACTGGGACGCTAAGTCTCAGGACACCGGCAGGTGGGCAGTTCGGCTGGGGCGGCACGCCCTTGAAAAGATAACAAGGGCGCCCAAAGGTCGGCTCAAGCGGGTCAGAACTCCGCTGTAGAGGGCAAGGCCAAAAGCCGGCCTGACCGGTTCCTTAACAGTAAGGGAACCGGAGGCGAAAGCCAGGCCTAGCGACCGCTCGTGCCCCTTTCGGTGGGGGCCGGGCATGACAGAAAAGTTACCCCGGGAATAACAGGATCGTCGCGGGCGAGAGCCCCCATCGACCCCGCGGTTTGTTACCTAGATGTCGGCTCTTCCCATCCTGGGGGTGCAGCAGCCCCCAAGGGTGAGGCTGCCCGCCTATTAAAGGGGAACGTGAGCTGGGTTCAGACCGTCGTGAGACAGGTCGGTCTCTACCTGCTGGGAGCGCTGGCTGCCTGAGGGAAAGGTGCCCTCAGTACGAGAGGAACGGGGTGCCGCGGCCTCTAGTTTACCGGTTGTCCAGTAGGGCATTGCCGGGTAGCCACGCCGTAAGGGATAAGAGCTGAAAGCATCTAAGCTCGAAACCCTTCCCGAGACGAGGCAGCCATTCCCTAGCAATAGGGTGGGTGACCACCTTTATGCTAGGGACGAGGACCCCTGTAGAACACAGGGTTGATGGGGTGGGAGTGTAAGCACCTAGACCATTAGGTCGAGGTGTTCAGCTCACCACTCCCAATAGTCCGAGTATGTAAGCTGTATTTAGGGTTAATTTAGGCGAAAATATAGCCTATGTGCGGTAGATTTATATTTTTGCTTATAGATAAGTTTAGGCAGACCAGTATTAGGTGTCGGGCATATAATTGCCTGGGGAAGCTCCACCCACCATGTAGGACCACAGTGCCGTGAGGCACAGGGTGAAAGCCCTGGCTCCAGTACAGAAAATCACCTCCACCTCAAGATGTAAATGAAACAGGGCATACCAGCAGTGATGCTGGTTTAAAGCTGTTGATTATGGAGGTGGAACGGGTGAAAACCTGACCTGTGGGGTGAAAGGCAGATCTAGGTCAATGAGATCCTACACGAGACCTAAATAGGCCGATTAGACAAATCCTATTTACAGAAGGTGGGCTATGCTGGTCTGCCTCCATAATTTTATTAATTTTTTAAGTTATTTTATAAGCCTAAAAATTGTAGTTTCAAAATTAAGTTATAACAAATACATAGAATTACTTAATATGTCTTGGCATTTTTCTTAATTTTTCAAGAGCTTCAAGCCATAATAATAATTCTTTTACATACTCATAAAGCTTATTATCATCAACTTCATATTGTATACGTTTCTGAATATTTTCTATTCTTTTACATATAGTAACATCAAGGTCATCGAGTAGTAAATTTCGCAGCAGTAAACTTTCCTCTTTATCGTCTTTTACAATAACAACTCTTCTTTCACAACCCGCACAGTAGATTTCTCCTGTTTTTAATTTTAGAAGTGGCGCATGACATTGAGGACAGGATAAGGAGATCATGGAGGCCCCTGCTCTCATTAATTCTGCCATCTTTTTTGATACATCATTATTCATTTAATCACCTAGCCATCTTCAATTCAGCAGCTTTAAACTTAATTTTTCCTCATAATTTTATGTAAGGCTAAATATTATGTTTTTGTGGTTTAATTTAAATTTTTACTCTGGAAAGGCTCTTCGATTTAGAAGTAGATGAATGTGATAACCTAATCTACCTTTTAGGTAGCTGTAGTTATAATGTTATTTGCAGATTTCAATAAGTTATTGATTTCTAAATCTTCTACCTACTATACTGAATTTAATGTTATTGGGAATTTTTGCTTCTACTAAGAGTATACTCTATTAGACTTCTAATACTAGAAGAGTTCTATATTGTATGCTAAGCTAACTCTTAAGATTTGCTTAAGCCATAATGTATTATTAAAGATGAATATTAGCCTTTCTCACAGTATTTTAGAATTTCATGATGAAGCATTTTTAGTAAATTTATTCCTAACGAATAAGCCTTATAGATAAATTATTTCTATCGACATCCAGCGTAATGTAAGCCCAATACTCAACTCATTAATTTAATGCTGATTCATCCAAGCTATAAGTCTTCTAAAATTTAATAGTTAATATTAACTCTCTTGTTAAGCTTCATAATTTGCTTCTAACAATTGTACTAGGATCTTATACATCTCAATCTATTACGTAAAGATCATATAGAGAAAGTTCAGAATATAATAGCTTCTCTCAAGGTTTGTCCAGATATTAAATAACATAGACATAAGCATGAAGCAATCAACTACTCAGCTGACAGAATAAGTTAAGTAAAGTTCACATCAACAAATATGAATGGAGTACCTCTAATTAGACTTAATATATACCTAGAAGATCTAAGAAATGAATTAATTAAAAATATGAAGTCAATAGAAATCTATAGAATTTAAACAATCCTGTACAAGCCGTCCTAAATACTACCTAAAACAACAATCTAAATCAATACAGAATCTTATTAAGTAGCCACTGATTTAATAAAGGTAAGCTTAAAATTTAACAATCTCTATGTTGGAAATCTATACAGATCAATATACAATACCAGTAGTAAAGCAGAAGTTAGAATGCTATCAAACTAGCCCTAAATTCTGTGAGCTTATTACACGTTAACTTGATTGTATGATTAAACATATGGGGAACTCATATAGTTTTTGATATAATTTGTAGATATATCAAAGTAAAATTTCAGTAAACTCTGATATATAATGTATTCTATGTGAATATACTGTTACTATTAAGTTATTGATTTTATTTTACCAATTTAGTAGATAATATTTCAAAATACAAAATTTAGACTTCATGGCATAAGCTATTTATGCTTAAAGTAAAATGTTTAAATTGTGGTGGAAAGCTTGTAAGAGAGGATGATTTAAAGGTTGTTTGTACTAATTGTGGACTTATAGTGGATAATATGGAGAAAGAGGAAATCAATCAATTATTAGCTCCTCAGAGTTATAATGTTTCTGAAACTTCTAATAGTCACATAGTTAGTGTTGAGAATAGTCCTATAAAATTACAATACATTAGATTACTTGAAAGAGCTACTAGAGCATTTAACATGCCAATCTTTATAAAACAGACTACTATAAGGCTTTTTATAAAGTATATAAAGAATAATAGTACTATAAGGGAAAAGCGGTATATATTAGCTAGCTGTTTTCTAATTTCAGTTAGAGAAATATTTAAGTTTAACATTAGAATAAATGATGTAGCATATATATTTAATTGTAATAGAGGTAAATTAATTCGATATATGTATAAGGTATCTAAGTATTTTAATTTAAAAATTAAACCTATAAAGGTGGATGAGTGTATTGCACGGCTAATTAATATGATTCACTCTAATGTAAAATTTCTTAAAATACTAGAAGAAAGAAAAATAGAGCGAGAACATTATTTTAAAAAAATAGAGAAACTAATAAACAACATATTATATAGTCTTAAAATAATAGATTTGCAGGGTCATAACCCACATGTTCTTGCAGCTTCGATAATATATTGTGCTGACAAAATGCTTAGTAAAGTTGAGGAGCGTAAATCTATATTAACGTTGAATACAGCATCTAAATTACTAGGTATTAGTAAGTATAGCATTAGGGATAATTATAAACTGGTCACTAAGAGGATTTTATTAAGAGCATTAGTCTAATAATAATTACATCATGATGAAGACATCTAATTACAAATTTAGAAGGCTTTTGTGTTCATACATTGTTGGTCCATATGAAATAAGGATAACTGATGATATATATGCTGAAGGCCCCAAATACATTGTGAAGATCAGAAAAGATTTAATAGAAGTTAAGAAGCTAATCAATTACCTTGTAAACAACTTCAATGCAGATTGGAATCGTTTAATTATAGATCAGCTCTATGATAAAGCTCAAAATTGGTTTAATAGTAAATGCTTCCCAATACATTTAAGAGAATCTATAGATGCAACTTGTAAATATGCTGTTGCAAAAATTTTAGGTATAGAAAAATTCTTTCCACTATTGCTTGATGAATTTATAGATGAAATATACTTGGACTCTCCTGACTTGAATATTTATATTGATCATGAGAAGTGTGGACGATGCATTACGAATATAAAGCCCAGTGAAAAGGACATAGAAGTATTTTTAACACATTTAAAGCTTGTATCAGAGTCTCAATTAAATAGGATAGAAGCAACTCTAAGAACAGAATTTAGAAGCAAATTTTTTAGTTTAAGATGCATTATAGATACTTATCCATTAGCTATAAATAGATTTTCACTAAATTTAAGAAAACATAAAAAGATTTTTACAATTGCTAATTTAATCAGTAACAACACTATTAGTGTTGAGGCTGCTGCCTTCCTATTAGCAGCTCTTTTAAGAAGGGCAACAATTACAATAATAGGAGAAACATCAACCGGTAAGACAACTCTTCTTAATGCATTAAGCTTGTTCTGTAACACATTAGATAGAAAGATATTCTTAGAAACATCTATTGAAAGTTATGATGAGCCTAGCTATATGCACCAGATTAAACTAAAAGTTGTTGATAATTTAACTGTAAATGAAGAAAAATATTTAAAACGGGGAAAAGATATCGAAATATTAAAGACATTACATCGATCACCGGATGTAGTTTTTCTTGGCGAAGTAATTTCAAAAAGTCATTCTAAAGCGTTAATTACAGCGCTTTCTGCCGGATTACGATGCATACAAACTGTTCACGCATCTTCAGTAGAAGACCTCATTTATAGATTTAAATATGGTTATGGAATACCTCCTGTATTCATAAGTAAAATAAACTTAATAGTACTAATGATGAAAGCTCCTTGGATTAGTAGTAGCTCACGGAGGGTACTTAGTGTTAGCTTTGTGCTGAGCGAAAAGTCTGAAAAAAGCCTAAATATAAAGTTTTTAAGTGTATTTAAGTATTCATATGAGAGTGATAAATTAGTAAGAATATTAAACATTAACGAATTGATAGGAATTCTAAATAAACTAAATGTTGTTAATGAAGAAACAGATACATTAATAGCTGATTACTTAAGCATTATTAAACTTTTTTCACTATTAACTAAGCTTAAAATAGATTATAAAGCTGAGCTAGAAGTTTACCGAAGGTTTCATGCTGTGAGAAAAAGAATGTTGAATAGAACATTGTCGCCAAGAACATTTGCTAACGCTATTGAAGGGATAGTTTATCATGAGTAATGAATTTGCAAAATACTGTAGATTAGTTAAAATATTGGGCAAAAAGATAATTATTAGAATTCCTGTTCAAAATAAAATTTTTGAAAAAGCTTTAACTTATTTTAATTTAAATTTACACTACTTAGATATCTTAAATGCTTCAGTAAATTTTTCTCTTCTAATATTTGCATTGTTTCTCCCCTTGATATTTATATTAAAATATAATGCTTTATATTTATTAACTATTAACTTTTTACTTGCATTATCAGTTTTCTTTTATCTATATTACTACATACCTATTAGGTACTTTTCATTATTAAAAAGTTTTTCACTGTATTCTCCTATTTTACTTGGAATCATATATTCAGTTACTACCGTAAACAAACCTATAATCCTAGCATTTAAAATCTTAGCAGACTCAAAAATACCACGTATTTCAGATGACTTTAGAGGGATGCTTAATAAAGCTTGTTTAGGAAAAAGTATAACTGAAATGCTACTAAAATATTCAAAAATACAACCCTCGAACGTCTTCCGTGAAAATATAAAAGTAGCATTGACTCAATCATTTAAAAAACAATCCATAGAAAAAATTTGGGAATACAGTATATGGGAAGTAAATAGAGTAATGTTGATGGAAGCATCTAAAATTGAAGTTGTATCCGTCTTAATCATTGGAGGAGGAGCATTTACTCCATTTTTAATTTACTTATTCACAACGTTTAATTTAATTAGTACTTCTGAAGTAATTGTAGTAGTAACATTAACATTTTTAGCTTTGATTATTCTTATTGGATATAGATTGATAAAATATCGTGAAAAATCATTAGCTATTAGTTAGTGTTTCGTATACTGAAGTCTGTAGTTTAAAGAAGACTTCAAGTTTTTATTTTCCTTTAATAAAACATATTTAATTTGATGATACTAAATAAATCTAAGATATCTTTTAAAGATATTTTAATTCGCAAAGAAGCTTAAAGCTAACAACAAAAGAGCGAATTTAGGATTTAGTCTGATGATAAACATATCTAGGCATAACTTTCTTTAATAATCTCAATATGAATTATAAGATTATTAGTAACTTTAAAATATAAGTTTAAGAAGGTAAGAATTAAGAAGAAACAATAGATTTAAAGAGTCCTGTATTACACATTAAGCTCTTTCAATATAATATTTGCTTAAGTCATGGAGCATTATCAACAATGAGCTTCTTCTGTCATAGCACTTTAGAGTCCCACAAATGAAATGCTTAGCAGTTAAAACATCCTAAATGGATGTAGCAACTTAAGGTTGTGTTTTCTATTGTTTAATTATTTGTGTTGGGTTTTAGTTTTGGTTGGGGTCTAGGTGTTTTGGGAGGATTAAGGTTTCTTTTGAGTTTAAGGGTTCTTGATTAGCATTTTGTATTCATTAAGTCTTAGGATGTTTTCTAAGTATTATCTAACATGGTTTTAAGAAGGCTGCTAGAGCGGGTTAGGAAGATTGTGGTGGGTTAATGTTAATTTATCCAAATAACTGGAGAAATTATAGTACTTGATGAGGCATGTGTTAGAATTAGCTGATTGAATTATTGGGATTATGCTAGATGCTTATAGGGGTGGGATACTATCTATGATGGTTTACTATACTCTTACCACAACAGTTCATAGATGAGGTTTTAAATTATTGTGCTTGAAGACTGATGTTTATTGTTGATAATGATCCGTGGCTTAGCACGCATTGGAAGACTGGCTTACCACATAATGCAGAATTCCTTCATTAATAGAATCAGTATATTCATCATTCATCAGAGAACAAGTATTCTTCAACAACATTAAACCCAATAAACAAAGCAAAGATTTAAAAGATCAATAACATGCTGAAACCAAATAATGAAACATTCATACCATCTACAACCACCTAAAAAGTAGGCTTAATTTGTTATGCCTCCTAAATGAATAAAAATCATATATAATATTCTATTTCTAATAAATATCCAATAAGTGTATCTAGCTAATCCATCAACCTTAAAGTCCATTTCACTTAGCACAATAAACTTTCTAGGAATTGAAGGGATTAGTATTAATCCTCCCCTCAATCCAACGCACTTTAGTAGTAATTTTAGAACTCATTCACACCTTTATTAAAGCCTAGCTCTAATACTAAAGCCAAATATAAAAGCTATACAAACCATATTTCTCTCAAACAACTCAAAATTCTTAACAAGATACCTAATTAAATATAAAAAAGAAGTTAAGTAAGTAATAAACTTTAAGTTGTTATGTTTAGTTAAGATATTTGGATATTATATTTTAATTAGTTTTTGAATTTAATCTATTCTATTCTCATCTTCATTGATAACGTGGCATCTAAGAGTTACGTTGTGCATAACTATGCTGTATGGTTTAGGGCTTCTTTACATGCTTTTCTTTACAGCATCTGCATGTGGAGGTTTTATGTCAAATATCTTTACTGTTTCAATATTTTTCACCATGGACTATACTCCTCAAGATTTATTACTGTGTATCTAAGTCTAATTGATTTACAGCCCATAGACACCATACTCCTCTATTAGTATGGGCTATGTGAACAACATTTCCAATTCTAAGTTTTTCAATCCTCAAGATGAAGAGATTCTCAAAGTTGTCTTTAATGCTCTGAACCCAAAGTCAAATAGCTGTACAGTACCTCTTAACAGTGGTTTCAATACCTCCGATCCTCCTAAGGTACAATCCAGACAAGTATATGTAGATACTGTATATTATCCAAGCTCTCTTTATAACAAATATTTTCTCTCACAGTAAGAAAGAATAGACTAAAGCTTAACTAAATATGACCCCTGTATATTCATTCAGAAAAATTTAAATTTAAGCCCATCATATGAAGGTCATGGATAATGATACATTAATAATTGTCACTGCTGACTGGGAGAAAGCAAGTATGTATCTTAAAAAAGTTTGTTATGAAGTCGCAAAGGAGTTGAAATTAAATCTTGAGGAGAGAAAAGAAGACTGGGAATTTCTAGTAAATTTTGGACAAAAGGATGATATTGGTGGAGTTGATATTCCTCAAGCATTCATTAAATTAAGCGATGGAAGGATAGTTCATTTAATGACTAGAGTTCCGTTAACTAGCGATGGAGAGCCAGATTTAAAAAACGCTAAAGAACTAATAAGAAGAAAAATAATTGAATCAAAGGGATAAAAGTAGTAAAGAGAATTATTGAAAAGTGAAAAGCTAAAGGTATTTGAGATTATAAGTAATAAATAGTATATACATGTGAATTCTAGGAAATTTAATTTATACTTACAACTTTACTCCTAAAGACTTAAGTTCTCTTTTCTAAGTTTTTTCTACTTCTATTCTCAACCTATAATTCGCGATACATTATGTTATGTGCAAACACCTTCACTATAAACTCATCAGCTACATTTTTGATTATAATAAAAAGTGATTAGTTGCCAATCAACTTGAAGACTTTACAATTTAACATAGTTCTAATTGGACTATGTCTTTATGTCCGCAGAAAATTACGATTTCCTAACGATTTATACCGGATTTCGGCATTTAACTTGCTGCTTTCCAAGATTATTTATGACTGACTAGCCTTTAGGGCTCATATATTGATTTTTCTATGGATGTGATAAGGATAAAAGTTCACCAATGAGATTTTATTTATCAAGAAGCATGATGACAAAGTTCTTCACAAGGGGTTTAAAATACTGTAATAGAAGTCGATGTTTGCTACTGATGGGGATGCATGGTTAATATAAGCTCCTAAAATTTTAGGCTAAGATATGGTGCTAATCCTTTTATAATAAAAACTAATAGAATCAATACACTTCTCATTCAGTAGAGAACAAAGACGTTAAATCTACTTAGCAGAAGTAGTAGGTTTAAGAGATTAACATTATGTTGGGAACTATTCATAAAGGCACTCATACCCATAACTGCAACTATCTAAGGATGTGGTCTTAGGTTGCCACATCTGGTAAACCCTCATAGATAATATTTCATTCCTATCAATATCTAGTGCTGCATAAACCCAATACTCTAATCCATTAACCTTAACACATGTCTCATCTAGAGCTATAAGCCTCCTAGACATTCTAGATGGCTTAATATTAATCTTCTCACTAAGCTTCCTAACCCACTTCCAAATAGCAGTCCTAGAGACCTTATGTATCTCAGATAATGCTCTAGCAGCCCTCCTCAAGCTTGAAAGCTGAATATAGAAAGCTAATCCAAGAATCTTAAGCTCAAAAGGAACCTTACTCCTCTTAAAAACACCCAAACCCTCAACCAAAGACCTAATACTCAACATAAAATAATTAAACAATAGAAAATATAAACCTTAAGTTGTCAGGTCCCTTGCTCT